>Ga0326512_10000913_pt1 | contig 24452 bp, 42 predicted proteins | sample 1_2617_0518_D_FD_203652 | JGI IMG/M metagenome (GOLD analysis project Ga0326512, IMG submission 203652) | Bovine rumen microbial communities from UC Davis, California, United States - 1_2617_0518 | ecosystem: Host-associated > Mammals > Digestive system > Stomach > Rumen | place: USA...
AGGGATTAACTAATATAATAGTTGCTAATAATGGAGCTATTATTGATAATAATGGTAAAACAGGTCAATGTTATAGTTTTAATGGAACAGATAGTTATTTAATAGCAGATTTTAAGCCTGGTGAGATAGTCCCAAATGAAATGAGTTTTTGTTGTTGGGTAAAATTAAATGAGATTAATAGAACTCAAACTTTATTTAGTAGTAGAAAAAAAACAGGAGCAGGCTTAACTATTTTTATACTTTCAGGTAATCAACTAAGATTTGATAATGGAAATGATCAAAATAGTTCTGCTAATTAGACAACTTTTAATTATATTTTTGCGTCCAGCGTTTGGTATCATATTGCTGTAATTCAAACTAATACATAGAAAAAATTATATATTAATGGTGTATTACAGCAAAGTGTAAATAAAGCTTCAGCAAATTTAGGAAACAATAGTGCTACAAAATGTACAATTGGGGCTTCAGGAGCTAATAATGCTACTGGAAATTGGCTTAAAGGTTATCTAAATGATGTTCGAGTTTATAATCATGCTCTTTCTGATAAAGAAGTAGAAGAAATATCAAGAGGATTAATATTACATTATAAATTAGATGATCCATATATTGAATCTACTACTAATTTATTTAAACCAAAACCATGTACAGGTGGAGAAAATTGGACAGCATCTGGTAATGGAGTAAAAATTGATTGGGCTGCAAATGCAAAAGATACTTATTGGTATTTATAGTTAGCAGATGGAGTCACTCTTGTTCAAGGAGATACTTATACTTTTTCTTGTAGATGTTCAGGAATTGGTACTACTACTGTAATGTTCCGTTGGTGCAATGTAGCTGGTTATGATATTTATTTACATAATGGATGGAATTAGTATACTTTTTCTATGCCATCAAAAAATATTAAACATCCATTTTTTGATGATATTAATAGAGATGCTTCATTATCTAATTTATAGATTTATGATTTTTAGTTAGAAAAAAAAGGATATGCAACTCCATACACTTCTTCAACTCGTAATTTAAATATTATTTATGATTCTTCTGGTTATGGTAATCATGGGACTATTAATGGCTCGTTAGAAACAGTAGCTACAAGCGCCTTATATGAATGTAGTAGTTATTTTGATGGAAATACATCTGCTATTCAAACACCAAATTTAGCGACTATGATAACAGATAGAAATTATACAATTTCTTGTTGGACTTATAAAACATAGATAGGGAGTAAAAATTATTAGACTATTTATGGTGGTCCACCCGGATTTGAATTAGAAGCAAGAAGTAGTAACTCTACTAGTCCATTATTTAGACTTCATAATTGGGGAGGCGGTACTACTCCATATGAATTTAATAAATGGTATCATTTTTGTTTTGTACATAATGATATGAACAGTAAATTATATATTAATGGAGAATTAAAAATAACTGGTTCAAGTACTAATATTCAAAGTGGGAATTATTTCATAGGCGCTTGGAATACTTCTACATAGCAAAATTATGATGGTAATATATCAGATTTTAGAATATATTGTACTGCTTTAACTGAAGATCAAATTAAAGAACTTTATAATACTTCAATGTCAATAGATGATCAAGGTAATATTTATGCGAGAGAGTTGGTGGAATAATGGCATTAAATATTAATGGACAAGGACAATTATTAGAAACTAATCTTAATGAATATCATATTGAACCTGATGGCTCAATATGGGAACATATATTTCATCATGAGAGAATGGATTTAAATAGTTTTTCTTCTTCTGATCCTTTTGCTTCTGGTATTGTTTATAAATCTCCTCAAATGTGGTATAATTTTGCGGCATGTCGTGATTTATCTACTTTTGAATTTATGCTTTGGCAGAAACAATATGAATATAGTCCTACTTATAAATATAGATGGGTTCAAAATAAAAATCCAGAAAATGCTACTTTTGCCGATGTAGCTGCTGCGAACATCGCAAGAAATACTTCAAATGGATATACTAGTTGGAGCACAGGCGGTTTATATAAAATAAATAGTGGTAGTACATATTTATGTACTAATGATGGATCTAGTTCACATTGGTGGGGCGCTGTTGGTAAATATACTGTTTATCAAGGGGGCACGCCAGGTTGGGCTGGTATAATAGTAACAACTGGGGCAATTGATATATTTGTTCGAGTGGATACAGTAGACAAAAATGCTAAATTTTATAAAGATGGATTATAGGTTTGCAATAATTTTTATGAATATTAAAAAATTTAGCAATAGTGATTTGACAAAATGAGAAAAATATGCTATATTAAAAATAGATATTTTTGGGAGCATGCTAAAAAGGAGGAATGACTTATCGCACAATTAAAAGATCTTATTGTAACTGGTGCTTCAAAATTTATTGGTGATGTATTCACTAATACTATATAGATAAAAAAAATTAGTGCCCTAGAAACATCAAGTGGAACAACTTATAGTCTTGGTAATTCTAATGAGGTTTTAAAATCTAATGGAGAAAGTGTTTATTGGGGAGCATTAGGAGGAGCGGCCGCCTATAGTGTTAAGGACAATCAGACTGGTACAGCCATTGGGACAGGGACATCTCTTCCTACAGAAAGAACTATTTATTACGGTTTACCAACTATTAATAATGATCATAATTATACTTCAAGTACTAAAATATATGCACCAACCGCTGGAGGTACTGCAAACACACAAGCATTAGTTGGAAATGGGGCTACAGCTGCTCCAAAATGGGCTGATATATCTCCAAGTATTAGTATCACTGCTGGAAATGGAACAGATGCTCCAAAAATAAACGTAACAGTATTGGGACAAAATGGTGCAACGGCTTAGTCAATTACTAAAGCATCTACTAGTGTTTATGGAGTAACTAAATTAAGTTCAGCTTCAAATAAAACAGAAGAAACAACAGCAGCTACTCCAAAAGGGGTTTGGGCAGCCATTAATACTCTTGATGTGACAGCTCCAACTTCTAGTGGTTCAGCTCTTTCATTTATTGATACAATTTCTTAGACAAATGGAAAAATTTCAGCTACTAAAAAACAAGTTCAAGATGCTAGTGGAACACAAAGTGGTGTAGTTAATACTACTACATAGACTTTTGCGGGAAATAAAACATTATCAGGTATTTTAACAATTAATAAAACAGGAACAGTTCCATTAAGATTGGGTCCATATGGAGATACATATGGAACTCAAGGTGAAGGATTAATAAGTTATATTGGGACTAATGCTACTCGTTCTGGTTTTAAAAAGGATAGTTTTTATTTTGGTTCTAATGGAACTCAAAATTTAGCGGCTAATACAATAGTATTAAAAGCTAATGCTGGCTATGGGGCAACATTGCCGACTACTGATGTAGTTGCTGGTTAGATATTCTTTAGAGAAGGAAATATTGCGGATAGACTAATAATTTTACCAACTACCGCAAAAGCATATGTCATTGGAGCTACAGTTACTGCAGGAGAAACTATCCCTGTATCCAACACTTCCGTATATACTGAAGGATCAGTATTATTTGGAGCAGCTTGGAATGACTATGCTGAAATGCGTGAATGTCATAGTGAAATTTAGCCAGGCTAGTGCGTTTGTGAAATTGGTAATGATACAATGACAATTACGACAGAAAGATTATAGCGTGGATGCAAAGTTGTCTCTGATACTTTTGGTTTCAATATCGGTGAAACAGAAAAAGCTAAAACTCCTATTGCTGTAGCTGGACGAGTATTAGCTTATTGCTATGAAGGAAGAGAAGCAGCAAAAACTCATATTGGATGGCCTGTTTGTTCAGGGCCTAATGGAACAGTAAGTATTATGACAGAAGAAGAAGAAATTAAGTATCCTTCTCGCATCATTGGAACTATTAGTGCTATCCCAAATTATGAATATTGGGGCGAAGATAAAATTAAAGTAAATGGACGAATTTGGATTTATATTAAATAATATGGAGGACAATGCAAAATGATTGAATTTAAAGGATATACTACTTGTATATATAATGGTACAAATTGGATATTTTATACTCCCTATATAGCTGAACCTAACTCAAGTTTTGTTCCATATACTCCTTATATTGCTGAAAATATTCCTATTATAGATGCTTATACTTTTCCATCTACTATTACTTCTTTAACATTTGAAAGAAGGTGAATCACTATTGGCAACTAATGTAATATTAAATTCTGAATATAATATATATGCAAATATTTTTGATAATAATGTTGCAAAAATTAGTTATCCAACTCGAAATTTTTATTATAATGCAAATTGCGGAAATATGTTTGCAGAATGTACAACTTTATAGTTTAATTTATCTAATCTTCAAGGTCGCTTCGATTATACTACTAATATGGCTAGAATGTTTTATAATTGTATTCAAATAACGGGATAGCCAATAGTTGGTCCTAATACAAAATATTTATTTATGACCTATTATTAGTGTTAGAATTTAACTGGCAGTCCAGTTTGTGGAGAGAATGTGACTAATCTTAGTTTTACTTATTAGGGTTGCACAAATTTGACTGGTAATCCAGTTTGTGGGGATCGTGTAGTAAATATGCATAAAGCATATTAGGGTTGCACAAATTTGACTGGTAATCCAGTTTGTGGAAACAATGTAGCGAGCATGGCATTGGCTTATTATAATTGTAGCAATTTATATGGTACTCCAACAAATTGTGAAAAAGTTTCTAATTTATATGCTACTTTTTATAAAATACCTAATTTATATGGTGATTTTTATATTAATTATAATGGGACTTCTGCTGTTAATGGGGTAGCTCTTTTTCGTGACAGAAATAAACAAAATACAATAACAATTCATGTTAAACCAAATAGTTTATGGAATAATTGGTTTCATGATGTAGCTACTATTAATAATACTGGTACTGCTTTCACTTGGATAGATATGCCAGGAAGATATATTAATACTGCTTTTAATACAATTATTTAGTATAATGAAGATTGCTATACAGATATTTATTTAAAAAAGTTTAATATGTATTAGATTTGGGGTTCTTCAAATTATCAAAAATTTAAATTAAATTTTTATAATGATTTTTATCTTACATCTAGTAATTATACTTTTATAAATGTAGATAGTTCAGTTGAGTATATACAAATTGATAAAAATGCTGGAAATTGTTATTTAACTGAAAAATTAAATAAAATTAATGTATTTTTTAATGCAAATATGTACCAAACATTTTTTAATTGTCGAAATATAATTTCTTTACCAGTAGGATTAACAAATCAATTACGTTTTGATTATGTTACTAATGCTTATAGAGCTTTATGTTTATGTTATAACTTAAATATAAATATTAGTAATTGTAATTTTGGAAATGTTATTAATTTAAATCAAACTTTTCAAGAATGTAAAAATATTACTGGAAATCCATTTTCATCTAGTAAAGTAACAGATATGTATTATGCTTATACAAATTGTAGTAATTTAACAGGAATTGGCAGATGTGGAGAAAATGTTATACAATTTAGTTATGCTTATTATGGTTGTACTAATATCTCTGGAGCAGAATTATGTTCAAAATTAACTTCTATTGGTTTATATACATATGCTTATGCAAATTGTAATAATTTAAAAAGTATTAATTGTAATGCTAATGGTTCTACACTATATTCTTCTGTTTTTCTAAATAGTGATTTAAGTAAAGTAACTTCTATGACATTTAATGGTAATTGTACTAACTTATATCGTGCATTTTATAATATCCCTAATTTAAATAATACTGTAAATATTTATATCGGTGATTCTGTAACCAATATCAGTCAAGCTTTTACGCATTGTTATAATTTAAAAGGAAAATTATCAGGTGGTAATAATATTACGAATATGGCAGAAACTTTTTATAATTGTCATTCATTAAAAGGACCTCCAATTTGTGGACCACAAGTAACAAATATGTGGAATGCCTATAGATGGTGTCATTCTATGAAAGGTTCTCCTGTTTGTGGCAATAATGTTACAATTTTTTGGAGTGCTTATTAGAGTTGTTATAATCTTACAGGAAGTCCTGTATTTGGACCAAAGGTAACAGATATTTGTGGAGCATATCAAGGATGTATAAATTTATCAGGTAATGCTGTAATTCCAGCTAGTGCATATAATTATGGAGTAGCTTTAGATTATTGTAATAATGTTGCAAACATAGTGTTATTAAATACTTATCGTATTTCTGCAGGTGCTTTAAGTGGTTTTGCTGATAGGAGTGTATTTACTGTTACTCGTAATATTATTGTTCATAATCGTTATACTTTTAATACAATAAGAGCTTCAGGTGTATCAATTGCCAATTGTGCTTTTTCAGCTGAAGAGGCTTGCTCTGTAATTATTGAAGTAGAAGGAGTTAATTATACAACAGTTAGACGAGCTTATAATACTGCATGTAATACATATTTATATTGTACAGTTTGACAAATATTTTTATTTATGTTATAATAAAAATAAAAAGGAGTTTTATAAGTGAATAAGAAAATTGTCACTATAGGTATTCCAGCTTATAGAGCATTAGACACAATTCAATGTTTATTGGGATCAATTTTAACATAGACAATCGTTGATGAAGCTAAAATAATTATTGCAAATGATTTTCCAGAAGATAATGGAAAGTATGATTATTTAATAACATCATTTCCTATGCTTGATATTACAGTATTATCTTGTGATGAAAATGCGGGGCCTGGCGTTGCGCGTTAGAGATGCCTTGATGCTTGTAAAACAGATTGGATTACATTTATTGATGCTGATGATGTTTTTATGTCCCCTTTCGCCTTAGAAAGTTTAATTGATAATATAACTCCAAATTGTATTGAAGTGCAAGGAGTCTTTTTCCAAGAAGTATCAGAAGGAAGAATGAATGCCACTCAAAAATAGGCATTGCTTTCTTCTGGTACGATGCCGCCTCCCCGTATTATGCCTCATAATGAGGTAGAACATCCTTGGGTTTTTGGTAGATTATATAATGTTAATTTTTTAAAAGAAAATAAAATAAAATTTTCAGAATTAAGGGCAATGGAAGATGGGGAATTTAATTGGAAAATTCGTATGCTAATAGAAGGTACATAGTTACAAATTAATAAAATTGATGATCCTATATACCTTTGGAAAACTGGCTCTGAGCATTCCATTACAAGAATTGGAATAGAAGAAAATGAAGGAGAACCATTATATAATTGGGATTTATGTCAAGTTGGAGCTACAGCCGCTTCTATTAATGCTATAAAGTTTTGTAAAAAGATAAATCCTTTTAATGGAGGAATTTTAAAATTTACTGTTGAATCAATGGTTGGGTAGTATTTTACTTATGTATAGTGCCTAGAAAAGAAACCTTTATTTGCTAAATAGAATTGGTTTAATGCAAAACGATTTTACAATGAATGCTATAAGGCAATTGAAGAACAAATTGATGATAATATTTTAAAGAATTTCTATACGGCTTATAATGTGAGAGCAGCACAAGATATGATTGGTATTATTCCACAACTAACTTTTTTTGAGTTCATGGAAAAACTTAAAGAAGAAGATTTTAATGGAAAAGAAGAATTTGATAAAATTAGACAAGAACTACCAAATTGGGTTGAAGAATTGGATAAGAAATCTGGAGTCTTAGGTAACGAAGGATATATATATGTAATTGGAGAAAAAAAATAAAAGGAACGATTTTTAAATCGTTCCTTTTATTTTTTTAAGAAAAATTAAACTAAATCTATAAAGGATAATCATAATTCATTATTTGAGCTCTATAATAATTTAATAAATGAATACTATGCTATAAATTACAATATGATATATCACGTTTTAATTCTGATGTATTTACATAATTAAATCCTATACAATTATGACATCCAGAAGCAATGGGACAATTAAAACATTTTGAAGGGCTACTATTTTGTCTATCTAAAAAATATAATTTTAAATCATAATTAAAGTTATATATATTACCTAAATTATAAGTATTTAATGTATTATCAAAGAATCTATTACAAGGCACAATAGTACCATTTGTGCAAAAAGTTAAAGATTTTTTAATAGAACATCCTAAATCTAAATTATTTTTATTAATTGGTTGAGCTATTAACTTATTAAATAAATTAATATCTAAATTTGAATTAACTTCATTTAAGTAATTAATACATTTAATACCTAAATGATAAAGTATTTTAGCATCTTCTTTAGTCCAATTTTCTTCTAAGTTAAATTGAATAGTAATTGAGTCAATTTTTTCTTCATTAAAAAATTTTATAATATCATATAAATACTATAAAGTTTTATGAGTTATAACTATTTTTGTATGAGAATATTGAAATTTAAATTTTTGCTTATTATTAATTAAATGTTTAAAAGCAGGATATATTAATGAAAAAGTATCTTTATTATCCTAACTACGACGAGATAAATTATGAACATATTCAGGTCCGTCTATACTAATTGAAGGAGTAATAAAATTTCTCCATTTATAAATAAATTGCTGTACTTTTGGTTCAAAATATTTACTACCATTAGAAATATAAAATCCCATCCAATTAGTAGTCCATATATGATTTTTTTCTATACACTATTCTAAGAAATAAGTACATATATAATCTATTAGCTCAATATTTAATAATGGTTCACCACCAATAAATTCAATAATAACACCAACTACATTTTTATTAATTGGATATATTTGATTATCTTGTTCATATAAATCAAATAATAAATCTACGCTCTATTTAGCAATTTCATAAGACATTATAGTATTAGTTTTATATTTTTCATAGCAATAACTACAATTAAAATTACATATGTCATTAATTTGAAAACAAACATTTACTAATTTTTTTTGTGGATAAAATTTTAAAATAGAAGAAAAAGGATTCTATTGGTTGAATATAAACATTTAAAACTCCTTGACATATATTAAAAAAAATGTTATAATAATTTATATAAATTTTAGGAGGGATATTATGAATATTACGATAACCCCGGAAGATTCAGCATATGTAGAGAAATTATATTATGAATATATTTCTACTTTAGATATACTGCAATTTTTATTGGAATAGCCTACTATAAAAAGATAGGATATAATAGAACAAATTATAGAGCGTACTGAAAATCGTAAAATAGAATTAGAATTAGCTAAAAATTTTATATTAAATAAATATATTAAAGACAGATAGAATTATAAAAATTATAATTTTAATTTTAATCAAAATATAATAGAATTAGAACAAAAAGAGGATAATTAATTTTATCCTCTTTTTTGTTTTTCTATTAATAATTGATATTCTTTTTCACTTATAATTTTTAGACTTTCTATTTTTGGTAAATTTAAAATAAACTATTCTTTAGAGTTATTCTAAAGATAATATGTATTCCAAAAATAAGTATTTGCTAAAATTTGCGCTTTGAACATATAACAAATATTTTTGCTTTTTTTATTAAGTTGATTATATTGCTAATAATTCCAAGCTTCACAATCTGGACATCCAAAATGAATTGGACAATTAAAACATTCATTATCTTCTTTAGAACGTCTATTTACTTTTAATAATGGCTTATATTTTTCTATATCAATTCCAAAAGTATAATCACCAATTTGAAAAGGCTATGTAAAATTATCTAAAGATGATTCCATAAAACGAATACATGGATATATTTTACCAGAAGGAGAAAATGCGATCATAGAAGATGTTGCTCCGCACCAACAATCAATATTTTGTGGTTCTAATGGTATGCCAAATTTATTATTAAAAAGATTTAAAGCTATATCCATATTTTCATTTTTTTGCTATAATAAAAAATCTCCAATTTTTTTTAATTCATAATAAAAAATTTTTGCTTGTTGTGGAGTCCACTCATATTCATTAGCCACTGTCATTAAAATCTCTGAAAAATCATTATTATAAAAAAATAAAAAAGATTTATATAAATCTTTTAAATTACTTGGCACAATTGTAAATTTAGTTTTATAACCACCAATGTTACGTTGCCGTAAATTTTGATTTGCGTCCCAAGCATCTTTAAAATTTCCTTTATTATTTAGATATTTTCTATTAAAATTATGTGTTTCTTCTGGCCCGTCAATAGTAATACCAATATCTAATAGACCATTAAATTTATCTAAAAATTGCTATACTTTTGGAGTAAAATGATAAGCGCCATTAGAAGTAATTAAAAATGTAAAATTATCTAACCATCTATGATTTTCTAAAATCATTTTATCTAATATTTTAGTACAAATATAATCTATAATTTCAATATTCATAAATGGTTCTCCACCAATAAATTCAAAAATAATCTAATTAGTATTAATACTAATTGGTAAATTTTTATTATCTTCTGTACTCATTTGAAAAATTAAATCAATACATTTATCTGCAACTTCTGATGACATATATTCATTTTTTTTATTAATTTCATAACAATATGAACATTTGCAACAACAATCATTAGTCACCTAAAAAGTAACTGATGCTTTATCTTTTATTTTTTCCATATTTTTAAAATTCCTTTTCTTAAATCAAAGAAATACGAAAAATTATTAATATAATATAAATTTGGAAGATAAATCTATAATAATATCTTTGAATAATATTTTAAATTTATCTAATCCTAAATAACCTAGTCAATAAAATTATTTGGATCTATATTTAAATAATTTAAAATATATAATAAAATATTTTTATCTCTTTTATATTTTAAATATAATTGCTAAAAATTATGTAAATGTTTATGTTGTATATTAATAATTTGAAACTCCATCACTTGCATTTCCTGAACATCCACCTGAACAACCTCCTTCACAGCCTGAACAGCCTCCATCACAGCCTCCTGAACATCCTCCTGAACAGCCTCCTGAGCAATTACTTTGACATCCGCCTTGGCAAGTCCCACTACACCCTTGACAAAGTCCAGTACACCCAGAAGCACATTGACTAGAATAGCCATAATATGGTGCATTTTCAAAAGTTTGTAAAGCAGCTTCAAGTGCTAATGGATAAATAATTCCACCCGATATTATTGTATCTGTATTAGTAATAGAAGTATTAATAATTTGCATTGGATTAATCAGTGAGTTGGCCAAACTGGCCTCAGCTGCCTAACCAATACTTGCTAGATTAGAATCAACAGAAATACCAGAACGTCTATTATTGGGAGAATCCGGATTGCATTCATTAATAATTCGCTATTTTAATGCGTTAAAATCTGCTGCATTAAGAGATAAACCTTGTGCAATAGACATAATTTTATTCCTCAATATTATAAAAAGTTTGTAATAATTTATAATAATATGTCTAATATTGCTATTTATTAGCTTCAATAAAATCTAATATTGAAGTATTAAATTCAATATCTTCATTAACAAAAGCATTTGTTTCAAGATTAATTGTAATAAATTCAGTACATAAATTCATTAATAAATACAACGCAGCGGAATCATTTGGATAATTATTATGCAATATCTATTTTAGTGATTCAAAACTATTTGAAATATGATGTTCTTTTAAATAATGAATTAATAAATATATTTTAAAACATTCTTTTTCATTTTCGGAAAAAGAATAAGTAGAAATTGAATTGCATATTTCTTCAATAAAATTATTAATATATAATTTTAAATCAGATAAATCAGAATTATTATAATTAAAAAATATTCCAGGTAATAATAATGCAATATTTTTATCTTGAATATTATCAATTAAACACTGATCTAAATAAGTAATTTGATTGAGTGGAGTTAAATGAAATAAATCAATTTTTAATTTAAAACGCTAAAGTTTACTATCTAAAGTCATACTATCATCCTTCTAACTAATAATAATTTTTGGCCCTCGAAAAAATGAATATTCATCCAAAAATGATAAATCACTATTTTTAGAAACTAATATTATAATACCCTCTATTGTTTTATAATTTGTTTTATTTATTATTTCAAATGTTTGATTATAATTAGGAAACGGTAATGGTTTATATCCAATTAAATTATATTTATTTAATTTTAAAAATATATTATATAAAAAATCTCTATTGAAATTATCATTATATACTATTAATATTTGATTCACTTGTTTATCACTTCACTTTTAAGGTAATGTTAATAAATAATGTGTTGTAATATCATTGTTATAAACTGTATTTAAATTATTTAAAAATATTTTAAAAGTAATATATTCATTTAAAGAACAGTTTAATATTTCATCATTTGAAAAATAAATATCAAAATGTTGTAATATTTGTTGTATTTCTTCAATAGAATAATCATTTTTTAATAAATTATAAATATAATAATAAATGATTTCGTCGTGCCCTAAATCAGTTAATAAATTTAAATTAGGTTTTTTTAAAAAATAAATCATCTAATACATTTTATATTTTTCTATAAAATTTTCGTGGGCAGGTAAAGTAATTGGTTCTCCTAAATCAGTAAATATTAATGTTTTTAAATAATAAATATTACTTAATTTTGTGACATCAATATTTTTTAATTGTGTTAATAAATAATATAATTCTAAAAAATTATTATTATTATTTAAAGCCTTAAAAAACAATGAATAAATATTTAAAAAATAATTAAAATTTGTTATTTTAAAATCTAAATTATTTTCATGAATTAATAAATTACTCGTTAAACTATTAAGAGTAGGACTATAAACCTTTACCACATAAATATCTTTAATATTTGATAAATTTTTATAATAAATATCTATCTATAATTTTTGTAATAAATTTTTATAAAATTCTATTAAATTCTAATTGGTATAATTTTTATCATTTAAAAATACTTGATTATTTATAGTATCTTTAATATCAAAGTTTAAAGTTTCAAAAGGACAAAAATTACGAGATAATAAACTTGTTATAGTGCGTATCATAACAGGATCTTTTTTTAAATTTATAGCTTTAAAAGGAATTTGTAAATGTTTAGTATTTAATGTTTTATGAAATTCGTCAGAAATACCTTGGTACAATTCTGTTAAACAACGTTCAACACAAATATTAAAACAAGGAGCAGCGCCAAAACTATAATAATATTGAAGTTTAGTTTTATTGACTAATAAAGCAGCACATACTGGTAAATTATACATATAGGAAAAATCTAAAATATATATATCACAATTTTCTAATGAAATAATATTATTAATAATTTGCTATAAATTTATTGGTAATATTTCAATTTTAATACAAGGAATATTAATAGAAGAATTATTAACTGCCTTTAATATAAGATCATTCATTACATAGCGTTCACACCATTCAGAAATACCTTGTACAAGGGCTTCTTCAAGAGTATTGCCAGCAGCTAACCCATTAGAACCAGTAAGTTGAGTAAGTAAACCATAATTTACTAGTTTTTTATCCTGAATATTCTACAAATTATAAAAATATTCACCAGGAATTAAATTATTATATCCATACATTAAAGAGATAAAAGTCGTAAAATCTTGTTTATCTTTAAAAAACCAAGAATAAAAATCATTAATTGTTTTATCATCTTTGAGTATATCATCTATATTATTAAAAAAAATATTGGGTTTATGCGTATTGAAATATTGAGCCATTAAAAAAGGATTAGTTACTACAAATATTTTTGCACAAAAACGTTCATATAATTCAGCATATCCAGAAGCTAAACTATATTCCTCTGTAACTCCTTTGCCATTAGCCCCCAGTATTACTGTATTACCATCTTGTAATAATAATCTACACCAATAAGTGCCTACTTTAGTCTAATATTTATTAATATTTATTCGATAATTTTGATTAATAAAAAAATCGGAAATAATTTTAATAGTTTCGAGTGGCTCTCGCTCTTTATATTTATTATTATAATTTAATTGCATAATTATTTTTACCTCAAGCGTTTAAATAAAAATTATTTAAACGCTTTAATTACTTCAATAGCTTCATCTATGGTGTAAACTAAAGTCCCGGCCTACTTAATCAGTCCCGTTACGTACAAATTCTGATAAGAGTACTATTGCTCTCCTAAAGCAGCTGCTCCACCCTTATCTTTAGCTTCACTATGAGTATAATAACATTGACGAGTATCCGTGCAGATACCTACAATATATTTATGGTCTCCGCGCATAATCTTCTCATGGAACTTACCAATTTCAGCGCAAGTGCCAGAAGGGAGCACATCACCATCAATACAGGCAATCAGTACATCAGTATTATCAAGACGAATATTATCACCATTAGCAATTTCTTGTGAACCGGCAAACTTCTTCTTGCCCTCTACTCCATTTATATCAGTATTTTCTACGGGGCTATATAGATAGGCATCTGGAAATGCCTATCTAATTTTATTAGCCCATTCAATATTTCTTAAATAATCTCCGTAGAAAAAAATTGGTCCAGCAAGATATATATTCATTATTCCTTTTCCTCATCTTTCTCTACTGTTTCTTCCTCTTCTGGAGTTGGATTTTCTAAATAGTAAATCTATTTGCCTAAACGCTGAGCCCAATCAATTTCACTAAATGTACTTTCTCCAATATAACCATCTTTATTAATTACAAAAATAGCATCACTAATGCTAATTTTTTGTTTATGCTCATTATCAAGAACAAGTTTCTATTCTGTAGTTAATTCAATATTATCAGCATGCCCAAACATATTAACACTTAATACTGTATGCCCTTGAAGAGCTAAATCTTTCGCTATATCTTCATACTCTTTTTTAAATTTTGTACTTCCGCATAATGTAACTATCATATCATTATCTCCTTTTTTTCTAAAATACGACCAGTAATAATAATTTTATAAGATACTGGATTATCATTTTCTTGACAATTTTGATGTTCTATTATTTTAATTTTAGGTTTATATAACTCATAGTTATATTCAATATCTTTGCCTTCCATTGTCCTATGAATTTCTTTAATTGTTATATCTCCATTTTTCTCAAAAAGAGATTCTTTTAAATTTTCTGGTAAAACTGCAACTTTTATGATATATTTACTTCTTTTATTGGTTTTATGAATACCGATAAAATCCTAATAATAATCAGTTAAATTGTAATTATGTCCCTAAAAATAAACTAGAATATCAGGCGCATCTCTTTGCCCATATGTTCTTTCTTCCATTTATTTTTTTTTCTCCTTTAAATTGATAACTCGCTGATTTTTAGATCCTCTCATAGCAAGAGTAATATCTCTTTGCTCTTGGATGAAAGGTCCATCAATTAATACATCTATTTCCTATAATATATTCTACAATATTTTTTCATGTTTTGCAACTAAATCTTCATAGATATACCCTGTCCATAAATATATTTTTATATCAGGATAGACTTTTTTAACTTCTTGTATTAAAAGCTATACTAAAAACTAATTATGTTCATGTAATGGTTCTCCACCCATAATACATAAATTACGCTAAACTCCATTAGCATTTAGTGCATGAATAATTGAATTAATTGTATCTTGTGTAAACTCATATCCGCCATCGAAATCCCATGTCCCTTGATTATGACATCCAGGACAATGTGTATCACATCCTTGAACAAAAAATGTTACACAAACGCCTTTTCCAGCAGCAACATCATTTTTTATAATTCCAGCATATCTCATTGCGTCATCTCTCCAACATGCTTTACTCTATGATGAACTTCATCTTGTTTTCCAAGATTGAAAGCAGTAGTATAATTTCCAGTTAAATAACCAGTTACACGACGAAGCTGTTGGATATGAGTACTTCCACATATAGGACATTTGTCGTTTATTTCGCCCTAAAAACCACAATTTAAACAAGTATCAGAAGGAACATTAATAGCGAAATATGGGATATCATGTTCCATAGCATAGTTAACAATCTATTCTAATGCTTCAATATTATGAATAACAGAAGCATCTAATTCTACATAAGTAATGCATCCAGCATTACTATATCCAGTTAATTGACTTTCAATATCAATTTTATCAAATGGACTCATATTTTTCCATACCGGCACATGGATAGAATTTGTAAAGAAGTCCTTATCACTAACATTTTCAATAACTCCATATTTTTCACGGAATTTTTTGAGAGCTGTATAGCAAAGGTTCTCTGCAGGAGTATAATAAACACCAAAATTCAAATGTTCTTCTTGTTTAAATTGAGCGCATCTGTCTTTAAATAATTGTTCAATACGTTTAGCTATTTTCATTCCTTCTGGTGTAGTGTGATCTTTTCCAATAAGAATTTGAAGAGTTTCCGCTAAACCAAGTTGCCCAATAACCAATGTGCCGTGTTTTAATGCACTTATAATTCCTTCTTCTGGATGATAGCCAGACATAGTATTATTTTCATACATAAATTTAGCACTAGATGGGTCTTGTGAACAAATCCACTCGAAACGTTCTAAAAGCATATCTCTTGCATCATAAATTGCTTGATCAAGTAATTCCATAAAAATATCCACTGTATCTTTTATTGTAGTTTCTGCTGAATAATTATATATTCCCCAAGTTTCTTTAGCTTCCATCGCCAAAGTTGGCATAATAATAGTTACTGGGCAAATATTACCACGGCCATCTTTACGCTATGGATTTACTCCTGGTTCTGCATTAATATCAGCTCCATTAACAGTTCTACAGCCCATCGTACTAAAATAAGTAGTTGGGTCATCGCGATCATATCCAGCATTACCAGACCAATCAACATTAGCATAATTAGGATAAAGACGTTCTGCTGTACTCTATAATGCTAGCTAATATAAATCATAATTTGGTGTACCTGGTTTATCATTAACACCTTTCATATATTGAAAAATTCCACATGGGAAAATAGAAGTTTTGTGTAATCTACCAAGACCTTCAATACTGACTTCTAATAAAGCACGAGTGAACATTCTTCCTTCTGGTAAAGTACATGTACCATAATTAATAGAAGTGAATGGTAACTGATTACCAGAACGGCTTTGTAAAGTATTAAGATTATGATACAAACCTTCTACTGCTTGATGAATTTCTTTTTCTGTCATGTCTATAGCATAATTATATGCTTTTTTATTACGAGTAGCCCATTCATCATTAATAGGAGTATTTTTTTCTTTACGTTTATCTATACTTTCTTCAACTCGTTCAAATGTCTCATAAACGCCAGCTAAACTCATAAGTTTATCATCTTGACAATAATGGACCCCATCTTTAAAATGTTTCCAAAAACTTTTACGAATATATGGGACCATTGTCCAATCAAGATGAGTAGCACTAACTCCACCAAACTATTGTAATGATTGAAGTTGAAAAATAACTGCTACTAATTGACAAGCTGTATTTACAGATCCAGCTGGGCGCACATCAGATTGACGTGTATTGAATCCATTAGCGAGTAATTCATCAAATGGTACACTTAAACAATTATGATCACCAAGAGCATAATGATCTAAATCATGTATATAAATTCTATTATTTAAATGATTTTTCTTTGCTTTTTCTGAAATAAGATAATTAAGAGCATAATCTTTTGTCATATAACTCGCGGCTTCACCCATACGTCCACCGAAAGAATATTCATCTACATTAGCATTTTGATTTTGTACATGGCGCGCTTCAAGTTTATCTTTTAATGGAGCAACAAAATCATCTTTTACTTTTCTTGCTACTTCTTTCTTATATCTATAACGAATATAAGCACGAGCAACATCTTTGCGCTCTGATTGCATTAAATAATCTTCTACCAAGTCCTAAATTTCTTCAACATTTACATCTTTTGATATAAACTATTTTTTAATTTCAGTAGCGATATCAGCAGCCGTATCATTTTCATATAGCTAGCCATCAACTTCAATAAAAGCTTTATTAATAGCATTTATAATTTTTTGACTATCAAATTTAACTTGACTGCCATCGCGTTTAATTACACTCATATATTTAACCTCCACTAAATATAGCAATAATTTTTTGATTATCATTATATTTAGTTTTTTATTATAATTCTTTAATCATAATTGGCCTGCTGCCCAAGCATTAGCAATTGCCGCTGCGATTTTATTAACACTTCCGCCATCATTATTCGTAATAAAACAATCTGGTTCCAAATATTCAATTTCTTCTTCGGCAAAGTCCATTTCATCAGTAGAATATCTACGAATAATTTCGTGTATGTCTGGATCATTTTCTCGGTTTAACTATCGCATTAGCCTATCTTTATCTCTTGCTTCAATATAAATTAAAGTTAATTTAATATTATTTCTTCCACGAATTAAACCCACTCCTTCTGGATTAAAAACTCCAATATTCACTTTATCTTTAGACAAATTCTCTAATGAAGTCCCATAACACCAATCATTAAATACAGTAGCTTCTAACATATCACCTGATAAAATTTTTTCAGTAAACTATTCTTTTGTTAAAAAATGGTAATCTATTCCATCTTTTTCATAATCTCGTTTAGGTCGAGTTGTGCAACTTATAATTGGAGCTGCATTTTGGAAAGCTGGCTATTTTAATAATGCTTTCATAATAGTATCTTTGCCGCTGCCAGCTTTTCCCATAAGAGCAATAATAGTATATTTATCATTCATTATCTTCTTCTTCATCCCCCTGTGCTCTTGTTGTTCTTATTTTTATTTCATCATCAATCACTTCATCAATTTTATATAATTGATGCCCGCCAGAAGAAGCATATTTTTTTGAAATAAACATATCATCTAATCGTATTCCTTGAACAATAATCATACTTCCACGGTCAAACCAAGATTTTTCAATAATATGTTTTTTTCCATCTTCTCCTTTTGCAGAAATACGTTTATCAAATAAAGCAAAATATTCTTTTCTAAATTTAACATCAACGACACCATCTGTGGTTAATAGACTAACTGTACTTTTATTTTTATTTTTAGCTATACAAGTACCACAAATTTTATATAATTTATATAAGTTTATAGTTTTTCCGCCTTTGGTAAAACTTCTGTCTATTTCAGGTTCGACCGGTAAATCATAAAAATTAACAAACCCATATCTAAAATTGTTAATATGAGCTAACTCATGATCGTGATAATAAAAACATAAAGCTTCCATTTCCCAAGCAGATATAGTACCTTTTGCATATTTATTCCATTCATCCATAAATATTAATTTATTCAATGTATTTAATATATAATCATAATTCTCTAAAATCCATTTACGAAATACATCCATATGTGCTTGATAAATTTTTTCCCAATCTGTTTTTAATATACAATATATATTTCCATTTTGTGCTATGATTTCTTCTTTTTGAATATCCATTAAAAAATTTATTGCTCGTTCATCTAATACATAATATGGTTTTAATTTATTTGCAGGAATTGTAATTGCTTTTAAATATCTATTAAATTCATATATCCTACGAGCCATAATCTGTTCTTCGGTATCTTCTGGCACTAATTTATATTTCATTAATCCCGCCATGTTCTGTAAAGTTATTTTTTTCTTTTTATCACAATTATCCCATAAATACCAAACCATACATTCTTTTCTATCTATTAAATTATCAAAAGCTCCACCTTTAATTAACGAAATCATAACTTGTTTATTTGGTTTTACTTTATTAATAAAATCTCTTGGAGACACATAAGGCCGATGTGAAATAATTTCTTCAATAATATCATCGCCAACATTTAACATACCCTTCATTCCAAAAAGAATTTGATTATTTTCTGGGTCTGGAACAAATCCAAATTCAGAACGATTGATATCAGCTAAACTTACTTTAATACCGGCCCCTCTAATTTGCCCAATTGCTTTTGCTATTTTTTTATAATCGGTGCCATCTTGCTTATCTCCATCATCATCTTCATCGCCACCTAATGCCCCACTGTTAACGATTAAATATGCGGTATTCCAATATACTGGATAATAAACTCCAAGATATAAAGTTTGCATACCAATAAATGAATAAGCCAAAGCATGAATGATAGAAAATGAATAACCCATCTGTGGGCCAGCGCCATATTTCCAAATATACTCACCTAATTTTGGAGATTTCGCAGATTCTAATACCTTTTGTTTTAATCCAGGAATTTTAGACATTTGCTTTTTACCAACAATTTTACGAGCTGCATTTGCTTCTGCCAATGTAAAACCGCAAATATTTTCATCCATTAACATTCGCATTAACTGCTCTTGGCTTGGCGGGACACCATATGAAGATTTAAAATGTGGTTCAATTGCTTTTTGTTCTTCTTTTGTCAAACCATATCTATCCATTTCATCATACCATAATTGGATATTATTTTTATAACGTACATACTTATCTAAGGGCATTTCTGCTCCAGGTTCACTTGCCATTAATCTCATTAATCCATTAGCATCAGAGAGTTCTAGTGGATTATGTGGTTTAATCTTTTTTGCTGCTTGTGCTCCAACAGAGCCTTCAAATTGAAATACTCCTAATACGCTACCTTTTGCCAATGCATCCCACATCTTATCATCATTTTGTGGAAGAACATTAGGATGAAGATATTTGTTATATACTTCTCTTAAAGATAAAGTCGGGTCTATTACCTCATCCGCTTGAAGCAAATCAATTGTTTCAATAATAATATCTTGGACTGCTGTTAAAAGAAAGTCATATTTAACGCTACCCGCCGCTTCTTGATCATGTAAATCCCATTGAGTTGTTAAATTTCCATTTCTGGCTTTCATAATAGCAGCTTCATTAAATATATCTTCATCAAATAAAATAACACCAGAAGCATGAATACCTCTACGAGATACCAATCCTTCAATACCTTTTATAATATCTAAAAGACCTGGATATTGATTTACCGTATTTATAAATTGTTTTTGCGGCAATCTACCTTTATCAGGATTACCTTCAATCATATCATGTAAATCCCATAAAAATCCTCGCTCTTGTGGGACTAATGATGAAATATATTGAGCATCATCAACATCTATTCCATCTGGATATTCTTCACTTCTATAACCACGGCATGCTGTTAAAACTGCTGATTTTGTTGCTTCTGTACCGAATGTACAAACTTGAACAATACCTAGTTCCCCACGCTCTTTACGGATTTCTTCAAAAATCTTTGGAAGTTTACTTGGAGCTAGGTCTAAGTCTATATCACCTAACTCAACGCGTTCATCATTAAGATAACGCCAAAATGGTAAATTCCATTCAATTGGATCAAGTTGTGTTACTCCTAAAAGATAATGGTTTAAACCAGAACATGCTGAACCACGTCCTGCTCCAACCGTGCTACCACATCTCCAAAATAAATCAATATAATGCTAAAGAGTATTTGGATAAGCAAACATACAAGTTTCAAGCTTTTCCCCAATTACTTTTTTAACTCGTGCTTCTTCTTCTAATCTTTCAATATATTCTTGTTTTAAACCAATTCCTTTGTCTATTAATGCTTCAAAACATTGATTTACCCAATATCTTTCTTGGGCATTATCACTATTAAAAAGTTCTGTTAATATTGGACATTTGTTATAAAATTCATTTAATTGGTCATTATACCCATCAAATGAATCACCAAAGAACTCTAAATATCCTTGTTTTGGATAATTTTTTACTTTAACTTCTGGAATATGTTGATGTTTTTCAAGACTATAAAAATCTATTTTATTTTTAACTTCTAATGAATTTTCAAATATCCAGTCAATATCTCTATCACTCATTGAGACACCTAAATGTTCTCTAACTTCTTCTGGAGACTGCATATAAGCATATTCATAAAAATCATCAACTTCACGTTCTTCTTGTTTCGAGTTTAAATATGATTTATGGACATATCTATCTTCTTTTTTAAGATAATGAGCATCTGTCCCTACAACCATTTTTAATCCAAAAGCATGAGCAACATTTAATAATTGTTTATTAACAATTACCTAATCTGATTTTGTACTTGGAGCACATTCAATATAAAAATCTTCTTTTCCAAAAACATCAATACAAAAATTAATAAATTCAACTGCTTGATCATAATATAGTTTTTCATGTTCTTTATCTTGAGTTTTTCTAGCTAATGCCAAACCATATAAATTTGTAGATAGCTCACCACCCATACATGCCGTTGTCGCAATAATATGACCTTTATATTTTTTCATAATTTCTTTAAGTTCACTTTTTAAAGTTGGAACTCTTTCAAGGCGTCTATCTACATAAACATTATACCAAGCGGTTGAGCTTAATTCGCAAAGACCTTTATACCCTAATCTATCCTTTGCTAATAAAATAAAGTGATAATATTTTTGCCCTTTATCTCTCGTATTTGTAAGATAAATCTCATTACCTAATGCAATTGTAAAGTCAGGATATTTTTCTTTTATCTCTTTAGCATACTTATTGACAATCATATGTGAACATAGAGCTTCGTGATCTGTAATGCTACATCCACTAAGCCCTACTTCTATTGCTCTATCAATTAAGTCTTTAGGATGGTTTATACAATCTATTAATCTAATATTACTATATTCTGTATGTGCATGAACATCAAAAAAAGTTTCTACCAAACTAAAAACTCCTTCTTATTTTTTATTTTTCTATATAATTATATCATAATTTTTCTTCTTTGTCAAGTTCTTCTTGCGCTTTATCAACCGCAGATACTATGCTTTGTGTTATAAATGCTAATGCCGAAAAACTCATTCCAGTATCATTTAAAAGCTAAAATAATCCATTGTTTAAAAGTATATTTACTTCATCTAGTATCTCTTGGGTAATTGCAATTTCCATTTTAATCTCCTACTAAAATTACGGCTTTTTCAGCACGAGTTACTAATGTATAAAGATATTTTTTATATTCTTCTTTATCTTTCTTTCGGAGCCAACTACAGTCATATCCTAAAACATATGGGTATTGACTACCTTGCGCTTTCCAACAAGTAATAGCATAACCATAATTAAAATTATATGGAATAATTTTAGGCTGTCCAGCAGCAGAATATCCATATTCTTCAATCTTTTTTTCCATTGCCTTATTCCATCCTCCTAAAATATATTCTTGTGCTCCAGTTAAAGAAGGATTATTATAAGCTAAACAAGAATAATCCATTGGGAGTTCATGAAAAGTGTCTCCATCATCAGTAATAAAATCAGCGATTAAAATATCAGTATCTCTAAATTCTTCAAATTTTTTAGTATTAGGATATGTTTGTATACGATGTTCAATTGGAATAATATGTCCAATAGCACCATTTGTTAAAGCATTGCCCTGATCACTAATATCATCCCAATGATTTTTTAATCCAATAATTTTATCTTCTGGTTCTGGTTCTTTTCCTCTGCCTAAAAGAGTTCTTACCTTACTATTTAAATCATATCTAATAGAATTGGCGCCACAAATAATTTGGCTTGCTTGAAGTAATGTAGTATTTTCATCTTCAAATTGCCATTTATGTGGGATAATACGGACTTCCCCACTAACAGTTGGAAAAGCAGTAAAATCTTTTCCATCACGAATATGCATTGATAAACGAATTATAGCGCTCTCTTGTGCTTGGCGCAAAATTTCATCAAGGAAAATATGAGGTTTATCAAGAATAGGATTTGTTTCGTCTTTAGGCGGGCTTAATTGACCAGGATCTCCTAAAGCAAGAACATGGACTCCATGAGATAAAAGTTGATACCATAATTCTTGTGGTAGCATAGAGACCTCATCTACAACGATTAATTCATAATTTTCATCAAGTGTTTTCTTTGGAGTAAAAATATAATTTCCATTTTTTGTTTGACGAGCATGATATAAAAGTTTATGAGCAGTAGTAGCATTTGGGCATCCTTTATTTTTTAAAACATTGGCTGCTTTTCCTGTATACGCTACATATGCTACCTACTCTTCTGGAATATTTAAGGCTGAAATAATAAATTTAACTAAAGTTGATTTTCCACTTCCCGCATATCCCGAAATTACTGTATATGGCATGCCTAACTAATATCTAGAAACTGCTAATTTTAATGCTGCTTCTTGTTTCGCTGTAAGAGTAATTACTCCATCAAAATTATCAAATGTTATTATATCTCCCATATTATTTCACCCAATGCCTTTCAATTATTTCTTCCTCCCAATAGATATCAGGATATCTTCTTTTACAATAAGAAATAAATTCATCATCTCCTATATAATTAAAAATATCTAAATCTATTCCAAATATATCAGAATACTGTGACATAAAATTTTTTACTTTATCTTCTGAAATATGTATATAAAAACGTATATCATATTTTATATCAGAAATATCTTTACCGCTAATTAAAAATTTTTTTATATCTATTAAATCTAATGCTTGTTGAGTAATATTAATACTATCTTTATAACTATGTTTCATTATCAGTCATCCTATTATAATTTCTATAATAATTATATCATATTATTTTAATATTGTCAAAAGAAAAACTGCGCTTACCAAATTTCTGCCAAATCGCCTATTATTTTGGTAAAAATTTGGTAAGCGCAGTTTTCGCACTAAAAAATTCCAAAAGCAATTCTAATTTTAGATGTCGAATGAGGCTACTCTTAACGCCGCA
>Ga0326512_10000914_pt1 | contig 24427 bp, 37 predicted proteins | sample 1_2617_0518_D_FD_203652 | JGI IMG/M metagenome (GOLD analysis project Ga0326512, IMG submission 203652) | Bovine rumen microbial communities from UC Davis, California, United States - 1_2617_0518 | ecosystem: Host-associated > Mammals > Digestive system > Stomach > Rumen | place: USA...
TGCACACTTCATCCCACGTTCTCAGGTTTCCGTCATCGCTCAGATACAGATAACGCTCAATCAGAACATCAGCCTCGAGTCCGCCCAGAGAGTGAACCGTGTCGAATATCTCCTGTCGAATACGGATCGCCGCCAGTTTTGCGTCGACAAGCCTCTCCGCACGTTCCGCAAGTCTCACGGCCTTGTCCTCTGTCGGCTTAGATATTCCTGAGCCGTGTGGCATCCCGTCATTGTCTGATAGAGACCGCACCGCATCGATCAGAAGCATCTCGTCCCGGTATTCCCTCTCGTATCGTCTGATACGATCACAAGCATATTTGTATTGTCTTAGATATTTCTCTGCTGTCATTGTCTTTCCTATATGCCCCACATAGGGCGAAGCGTGGTTCGAGAAAGGCTGATAATACTTAGAAAAATATGCAGTTATAACTTATATGCCTCGCCCTATGCTGTGCCGATGTTATTTCCACGGACAATCCGATTTCTCAAAAGTCAAATTTGAGTTTTGAGTTTCTATTTGAGTTTCCGTCTGCGGAGTATCGGCTATATGCCACCCACATTCATGGCAATACTTGTCTGTAGAAGCGCAAACCGCTTTACACCACGGACACTCTCTGTCTGATACCTTTACGAATTTGTCTGTATAATGGTCATAGCGTATCATCACTCGCTCCTTTCCTCTTGCGGAGTATCAGCTGTGTCACGCATCGCCTTTGCCATCGCTTTTTCGTGGAGGTCAAGTCTGTGCGCTATCTCATTGAGCCGTCTATTTTGTTCGTTAAGTTCCATCTGTATGGTCTCGATAACCTTCTTGATACCGCTCTTGTAGTAGAACGGCACATCGTCTGCATCAATCAAGTTTTGCAGTTCTGCTATTGCTCCACCTATCGTCATCTACTCGCTCCTTTCGTTCTGCGGAGTATCGTCATCGTCTACCATTAATGCGTTCGCCAAAATGTGCATCGCAGTTGTTGCTATGTCTTTGCATCTATCGTCTTTCGGTTGGTAAATGCACATCATGCACTCATCCCTTGCGCACATCGTCAGACGCATAAGTGCTTCACGCTGTCTTTCGGGAATAAACATTACTCGCTCCTTTTCGTCTGCATCGGCGCTCCCCAATTACAGAAACCATCATTAGGCTGACTCATGTTTGTGAATTCACAAGCCATTCCGCAATCGGCATCGGGGTACCAATGCTTACAATCTTCGCACTTAACGAGTTCCACACCATCCGCTAACTGTAACATCTGTATGAAATTGAGAAGCATCGTATCTCTTGTGTCATACTCCACTAACGAATGGTAATCTCTTGGGTTCAATCTCGCTCTCGCATCCTTGAACATATTGATTAAGCCATCGACGGCTACTACTTTCATTCGCTACTCCTTTCCGAACCTGTCGGAATTTCCGACAAGTTGTTCGGTTTTTCCGAACGGCTACCGTATGAGCAGAAGTCATCGGCATTTACATCAAAGTATTTCCCAAAGTGTCTTGTACACATACTCCACACTTCGGAATCGTTCTTTCCACTATCGAGCCACTTGCACTCTCGGCAACGGATGATTTCGATGGTTGGTGCAGAATCAATCCATTGCCGTATCGTTTCGATGCTGTTAAAGTCTGCGCTCTGAATTGATTTGATTGTTTTCAGCGCATCCGCATCAATTAGTCTCATCGTCTGCTCCTTTCCACGGCTCAGGTAATGGCATCCATGCGACAGCCTCAATTGCCTCGTCAAACTCTTCCGAATTACACTTGCCATACTCGGCAAGTAAGTCCTCTGTCACGCTTGAGTACCAATACCACTTGCCTCTGTGATAGTGTGCTGTACCGATGAAGTGCTTGCCCACGATATACTGATAGTACGATGCAGGGTCGTTGTTCTTCCAAGTCACAAGCACAGGTCGTATATCTTCGGGCAGTCTCTCGCTACAAGGAATCCACTCTTGCGGTCTGTCTGCGGATGGTGCATCGTTCATCCACGCTTTCGCTTCGGGCATAAAGTCCTCAATGCTATCGACCTCATAGCCTTGCGACTGCGCTTCGGCATACATCTCGCAAGCCATTATCTTTATCGCATCTTCTCGTCTTATTAGGTCACTCATCGTCTCTCCTTTCCCGTACAGTAATGGGCAGATTGGACACACTTCCTGATGCAGAAAGACCTTTCCTTTCTTGGCTCTCTGATACTGATCCTGCCCATTGCCGTACGACTGAAACAGGAGCGGGCTGAAAAGAACATATTGTGTGGAACAAACGGAGGAATTCCTCCTTTCGGTTAATATTCAGCAAAAATAACTACCTGCCCGCCCCTGCGTCATGCATTATCTACCGCTGGTCACACTCGCCCACAGTAACGGGCAAAACAGCAGCGCTTCTAATATGATCAGTTTAATCATCATCCACCTCCACTTCGTGATAGATCGACCACCCGCTCCAACCTCTTCTGTACTTGCAAAGTGCGGAAGCGATAGTACTCTTTTGCACTCCCACCATATCAGCCAATTCCTGTTGAGATTCTGCTACTGCAAGTGGAAGCTCATACTTGTCTCTGGTGACGCATAGATATAGTTTCATACCTAGTTGCCCACCTTCTGGATCCAACTCGGAAGGATAGCGAATGGAACGCCCATCTTCGATACGCAGCCCTGCAGGATGTAATAACGTCCTATCACATACTTCTCAACAAGAAAGACGCGTTCATCCATCTCCCTCAGCTCGTCCACCATATCAGGAACGTGTGCAGTGCGAAGCATTACTTTCGTTCCCTTCTTGTATCCTGTTACCATCTATTACCTCTCTCTGAAAGTCCCAGCACACTCCGAACCAATTGCAATCCTCAATACAGTACGTACTGAAGTAGTCTTTGCACTCTGGAACGAATGGCTTACTTTCCTTCGTATATGATTTCATAAATACGTCTCCCTGTACTTCGCTTGTCGCAGAACTCGACCCGTAGCGGATATTTTGCCATCCAGCTCCGGAGCACTCTGTACACCTTCTCGCCTCGAATGGTAGTATGCGGAGACTCCCACAGCATCAGATCCTCAACAGATTCGCAGTGGATCCACTTGTCTCTGTCCTTGTAACGGTTCTGCTCGACAAGGACCACAAGTGTTGTATTTGCCTTCTGTGCGCGTTCCAGTTCACGACGGAACCTTTCGTGGTCTGCTGTGCAATTCTTCGCCAGTTCTGCGATATTCTGCTTTCTGTCGATGCAGATCTGTGGTCTGTTCCAGTCCATGTAATCACCAATCAGTAACTTGGTGGACTCATGAACCAATCCAACCGAATCGAAATATTTAATAATGGAATGTATTGCTTTCGGCTTCTCTCTTGAATCCACCAATAAGTACTTCATAGTTCACCTCTAGAATGGGATATCCTCACCCTGTTGCTCCATTGTGTCCGGCATCAGAAGAGCAGCTGCGTCCTGCTCGATCTGTGACGCGGTCTGTGCGCTTTCCTTGCTGGATCCACAGAAGTCGAACTGTGCAACGTTGATGGTGTACGTTTTGTGCTTGGTGCCGTTCTTGTCGGTGTATGAACCAGTACGGCCCTCACCGGACAGAGCGATCTCTTTGCCCTTGTGGAACCACTTATCGATTGTGGCAGCTCTCTTGCCCCAGACGATGCAGTCAATAAAATCGGCCTCGTCTCCATATGATCTGTCGACCGCTACGGTGAACTTGGCCCTGCTTCTGGTCTCGTCCGCCTCCCTGACGTAATCAGGATCTCTGACTAATCTTCCATGTATGATGTGCAAATTCATTCGATTACCTTCTCTTTCTTTCTGAATATGATTTCATAACCACAGGCCCGTGCTATTCTCGCCATAGTTGCGAATGTTGCAGATCCTGTTCTTGTCTCCAGTTCGCTGATGCAGGATGGAACGCGTCCGAGTCTTTCAGCAAGTTGTCTCTGTGACAGTCCTCTGCTCGTCCTCATATGTCTGATCATCGGTGCTGTATCAAACATTTCGTATGCTGGTGGTGCTTTTGGTTTTGGATTACCATTTTCGTCCAGATGCAGTTCCGGAGGCCATTCGGACATATCCTTAGCAACAGGAACATCATCTATATAAAATCGTTTTTCTTTCATATCGTCCTCTTTATTACAAACCGGAGCGGGCGATGCTTGTTACAAGTGTGATGGTGTTCGTGCCTTATTAAGTTATTCGTATTATGTTGTTGCCCGCCCCGGTGAGTAAGCTAATATATTTCATCCCGTCTGAGAACAGCCTTGATGCCTGTTTCTCTTTCAAACTTCGGTGTTATGTTCCGATACCAGAACCATTCCCCGCAATGTTTACAGATTGTCCGTTGTGGTTGAAACGGAGGCTTGTGCGAATACCTCATGTAACGGTCGTATGTCATATTGAAGTTCTTCCCACAGTACGGACAAACTTTTGCCCGCTTGTATTTCATCTACGCCTCCTCTATCTCAAACTCTATCGGCTCACCCAGCCTCTTGCTCTGCTTGCACCAATCGCAAACCTCGCAACGCTCAGCTGGTATGAGTCCCTTCTTCATCAGATCGAATCCGTCAATCTTCGCTTCGACCACTTTCAGAGCCGTGTCCAGTATGTGCTGTGGCAGGTGGATAACGGCAACGTCTGGGACCTTCTCTTTCGTTACCGCTACGATGTAAAACGGCAGCGGATTGAGTCTGCCCGACATCGCCTGTTCTACTCTCTGATAAATAGCGCCCTGGATGTCATAACCCCATGCCTCGACCCATGACTGCCAGCCTAACCCATCGACATATATCGGTTTAAAGTCCTTTACGGTCTTCAGATCTACGATGCGTTGTCCGTCATAGACATCCATCTTTATCTTCCAGTTGACATCGAACAGCTCCGCCCATCCGATTATTTGCTTTGCCCCGTGGAGATAATCCATCATCAACGGCTGCCTTTTGACCGCTTCGATCATCGTCTCAGCGTGTTTGAAATCGGCCTTCAGCTGACCGGTCCTTGAGTTGGTGATCTCCGGATGCTCCAGAACGAATCGTCCCAGAGCACCCTTGTCACCAGTGAAGTAGGCATCCACATAAGAACCAACGAGCAGTGCGGTTGATGGTTCCCGCTCATATTCTCCATTCATCTCAGCAATGGCAGCAGCTGGACACTTGCAGAACTGTTTGAATTGGCTCACTGACCAGTATTCCTTCATTGCTTCAGTGGAGAAATAATTATCGTTTGATAGTTTCATTTTGGCTTCCTCGCTTCCATTTTGTTCAGATTATCAGCGAGCTTTTGTGCTTCCTTTATGGTCTCCCACAGACCGCCTCTGGTAATGACGTCGCCTGTATCGTGCAGGATCTTGTACACTTCGTAACGTGTACGTTCTCCGAGCTTCTTCGGTCTTACCATCCATTCACTTGACATTGAATCCCTCCGTTCCGAACACATCGAAGTAGTCTCTGATCAGCTTCTCGTGCTCTGGTTTGATTGAGCAGAACTCTTCGCCGTCAGCGCCCATGAACAGCGCCGGTCCGAATACCCAGTCGTTAATGGCTTCTATGCGGAAGTTCTTCTTCATATCATTCCACTTGCCATCCTCGTTGCAGATAATAACGAGGTTATCCGGCAAAGTTATCGGTTCGATGTATCCGTCGACCAGCTGCTGCATAACTCCGAGCTCATTCGGAATAACCATCGAGCGGAGCGCTTCGCCAGGAGCCTTATAAAGAATCTTCATCACTCCGCCTCCTTTGCCTTCATCGAGCAGTCCCAGCACAGACACTTGCCGTACTTGGCCTTGCTCAGCTGGACTATCTTATTAACGGAATATTCTCCGTGCCTCTCTATCTTCTGACCGCACTCGTCACAGATTGCTTCGGTCTCTCTTGGCGCGTACTCTCTGATTCGGAGCGCGTCCGTAGTTCCACCGAAGGCAGTCACCTTCTCGGTATAGATTGCAATGCGGAGGTTCTCCCAGTTCTCGACCTTGTTGGAACCAGCCACCTTACCGATTCTCTTTGCATTGGTCGTATTCAGGATCATCGGCTTGTATCCTCGTTCAGCAAAGTGGATTGTCAGCTTCCGTTCAGATCCGCGTTCGTTCTTGACGTCATTCTGCTCAACGTGGTCAATGGTCAGAACGAGATCCTCCCCATCCGGAACGTCCCACGAACCGAGATAGTTCTTATCCATGAACTTACGGAAGTCGCCTGTCAGCCTACTGCTCATTTGGCACCTCCTTCTTTACCTCGAATCTGATGGATACATCGCTGTAGTCAATCAGCGTCATCAGCAGATTCTGCAGATCGTCCCAGCTGTAAACGGTGTAATGCTTTTCCACTTCGACATACTGGCAATCGTCTCCGACCTTCATATATTTCTTGATAAACTCTGTAACCTTGAACTTCATCTCTTTACCTCCTGAACATATCTGCGACTTTGCGCTTCTTTCTGATGTCTGTGATCAGACTGTCCGGTGCAATCCCTGCCTGATCGAGCAGGACCACTTTGCACACATCCTTCAGTACTTCCCCGCAGGTCATACCCGTGATGTTGAAGTACGCAACGGAACCGAGCTTGTCTGAAATTCTCATAAACTCTTCCTGCGTCACTCCATTGATGCAGTAGTCCAGTGAGTCAAAGTCCATCATCGGCGCCAGTGCTGCGTCGAGCACCTGGCAGTAATCTCTCTTTTCGTTAGTTGCAAATACCATTGTGTGCACCTCCTAATTAATGCAGATCGCTTCAAAGTCTTCCGGGTTGTATGCCCTATAGCTGAACTGGTCGTTATACTTCACATTTGCCCACCACCAGTTCACTCTTGCCTTTGCCTCTGACACGGCCCATGTCTGTCCAACGTATTCATCATTGAGCAGAATGTAATAATGCTTTTTAGGCTGTTTCATCATTGGCCTCCCTTCCCGTCTCGATCCAGAGCAGAAGCGCACCGATGGAAACCACTCCGAATGGGATAAGTAAGCAATCGCTATCTGCCATCATCAGCCCGATGCACACAAGTATGAATCCTATTTTCTGTAACATAGTCCTATCCTCCCGTCCTTGATCATCTGGTACAGCAAGTTGCAAGCTCTGCTGTCTCTGCGTGTTCTGCCCATCTCTGCATACTGGCACTCTCCATACTTCAGACGCTTGTCTCCGGTTCCGTCTTCCTTCGCGATCTCTTGGAACTCAGGACAGTCTTCACAGTGGAAGCACGCACCGTTCAGCTCGTACATATCAGCCAACGACTCCGGTGTTCTTACGGTCTCGCTGTAGCTGATGTACGCTGTCAGTCCATCAAACTTGACAGATGGATTACGGTCAGATAGTTCTCTGATTCTTGCGTTGAGCTGTTCCTCAAAAGCTGGAGCCGAGTCTGCTTTGACGATGGCGAATTGCGGGATGCTCTGCGCTCTCATAAAAAATCACCTCCTTGGCAACCATTTAGTGTTATCCTTAGAGGTGACTTAGTCATCATTAATATGTAATTCTTAAGAAAGCTGTTCCAACTACCCCCTCTTTTATGATTTTAGGAATAGTTGCTGGGATAAAATTTATCGTCAACAATGTGACGATTCCCCACTCCCTTGGAAGTCATATTATTAATTTCAAGTCACCTCACTTACAAATATAGGCCGATGGTTTCACAAAGTCAACCCACATTCGCACAAAATTCTGCTATACTCGAGTTGGAGGTGAAATCAATGGAAGTTAAAATTAGTAATTATGGACAGCTGCGTGATGTTAATGCAACTGATGGAGAAAAAGAAATATTTAATGTGATCATGGAGATTCTTGCTGATGAAGGAATAGACACATCCAAGTTTGGCCTAGTCCGTAAGTCGGACAACTATGTAACCGTTGCCCTTCTGCTCGAGGATCCTGGTCAATTAGATCTAGCCAGAATTAAATTTACACCAAGGGCAAAATGGATTTGGACAAGTTATGATGGCAAAGTGAAGATCCACGACCCGGAAGATGTTCGTGAATACGCAGATGCCTTTCTTAATGATTATCAACAACACATTGACTGGCTTGAAGAATCATATCCAGAGTTGCTGAAATGATAGAAAAAATCACCACACAAAAAGGCCCGGAGGAACATCCCCCGGGTCTCTTTGCGCTTTATTGTCAATGGAGGTGAACCTCTGCGGTCCGTCTCCGAACCGCCCTACTTCTCAAGAGCCTTAATCCTGACTTCGTGTTCAGCAACATCGATATTTAACTGATCAATTTCTTTACCATGTTTGGTGATTCTGTCATCCAGCTTGTCGGTCTTTTCTTTAACCAGCGTCTCGAGCTGTTCCACTACCGTTGTGAGGCGGACTATATTGCTGTTGAGCCTCACGATCGGAGTAACGATTGCGATCAGTCCGGCTATAAGCCCAACTGCAGCGACTATCATTGTATCGGTCATACTTAATGCCTCCCCTCTTATTTCCAACGGCGCCGGATTCCAACTAAAGGCCGACTCATTGAATTCCATTTACTCATCTTAACGCCGTCCTTTTTATTGGCAGCGTGGACTACTTTGCCGTCACCGACATAGATGGCATGATGTATACCGGTCTTAGACTTATAGGTAAAGATATCACCACGCTTTGCCTTGGACGCATCCGTGCCTATGCTCTTGCCCCACTCAGAGAGCTTGTTTCCCATCGTGATGCCATTGACTTTGTAGCAGTGCTGGACGAAGCCAGTGCAGTCAACACCAGTACGGATGTCCGTGCCACCGCTCTTGTACTTGACCTTGCCTATGAGTGAGACCGCTGTGTCTGCGATCCTGTCTCCTCTGGTCTTGGTCTGCGGAATATTTGTTTCGGTGTTGGTCTTACCGAAGACTTGCTTGTTCAGGTATGACTGAAGAGCCTTTACAGACTTTGCCCCGAAGTAGCCGTCAGCGTCCGTGCCGATTATCTTCTGCAATGCTCTCGATGTACCCTTACCCCAAGAGCCGTCAGCTGACACTCCGATGCGTCTCTGCAGTGCCATCACAGTGCCTTTGCCTAGGATGCCGTCAATGTCCACGTTCAGCCATCTCTGGAGAACTGCGATGCTGTTATATCCAAAGTAGGAATCGACATCGAGTTTCTTGTCTGCACTGAAGTCTGTCGGCTTGAAGTGCGGTCGGTAGCATCCGCAGACGTACTTCTCAGTCCTCGTCTTCTGCGCTACGATACCGCCTGATGTGTTGCCTTCGATGGTGTAGATTTCGAGGTCTGACTTCCTCTCTCTGACAAGTCCGATGTGGTTCGGCACTCCGTTAGGCTCCCAGTCGAAGTAGATGACATCGCATGGAAGTGCAAGATAAATCGGAATCTGTGCGAGATTGTTCTGACACCACTTCATCGATGTCGGACAGTACGTCACCTTTCTTCCGTTGCAGAAGAGCGATGTGTTTCCGCTCTCGTTGAAGATGTAGTCCACGTACGCATTGCACCACGCAGATCCAGACGGCAGACCGCAGAATTTTCTGAAGCGTGAACCGCCTTGACCGAGGTACTTCTGTGCGACTTTCAGCATCTCAAAGTTAGTCATCAGCCTCACCTTCTTCCTCAACGAAACTGTCCTCAGGTTCGTCAGCTGACATATAGATGTGTTCGGCATAGTCCACCTCAGGAAGACCCGTAGCGATGGATGTCAGAAGTGACAATATACCGCTGAGTAATGATGCGGATACTACCATCTTCCAATCGACCGATGACATGACTGTAGCCGTGCCAATCATAGCGACGGCTGTCTGTGCTATTGTGCGCAAGGCACGAATCAGCGATGCCTTAATAAAATTATTCATTATTTACCCCTCCCGCTGACCACGATACAAGTCAGCATCATGCCGACAAAAGAGCCGACTATAAAAGATATGATGTAGAGCATGATTGCTCCTTTCTTAGATGTACCACGCTGAAAACATTGTCACGTATTCGCCCGTATGTGTTTCGCAAGAGAATTTGATTTCTCCGTTAGTCTGCACGACTCCCGATACTCCACCCATATAGGAATAATTTCCGTCTGTGATTTTTCCGAAAAGAGGTGCGCCCCCGCTTGGAGCGTATCCGCTTGGCAAAAAACCGAACGTGTACAAATAGTTAGCGTTGTAGTCGTTTAACCTAATTCGCCCTGAGAATGTGAAAATCACAAGATTTTCCAAAACGATGAGCCGTGCCACGGGAGAACTCCAAAAGCTACCGATTCCCGTGATTGCAGACCCCATGTTCTTTGCTTGTGGCATTACTCGTTTAATAATTGATGTCGCCATATCTATGGCGTTAGGCTCATTCGACTAAGCACTCACCAAGTACGTTGCATATATCGTTACGGACTCAGATTTGACCAATGCGCCCGTACCGAAATCCTTGAGCCGTACCCAATAGGAATTACCCGAACTCAGCGTCTCCGTCACGATGCCGTTCGGATGTGCTGAACTCTGAGCATATACTTTGAGTATGACGCTGTTCTGAGTGTTCACACCGAATGCTGTCGAGAGATTGTACGTTCCCGATGCCGTGGTCGTGACAGTTGCGCTCTTGCTTACTGCAAGATTCAAGTCCGCTCCCGTATAGAGAGTGCTTTGTCTTTTGATTGTTGATGTCATGCCGTGTTCGGCAAGGTTGATTTAGTTCGGCTGATAGAGTGCGATTGCCTTAAAGCTCCCCGCCTGTCCGTTTAGCGTACCCACATTGTTAACATATACTGTTGACGGTGATGTTGAGTAATCTGCGATGTAAAGATTTCCAAACCATCCTACGGTGGAGACTCCCACCCAGCAGACGAAGCGGTATCCATCTACACCAGGAGCAGATATCTCCTTGCTTGCTCCCGACGTGCGGGTGATAGACGAATTAACAGCCCTTGATGTAAACCTTTGAGTTTTAATCTTACTAACAGCCATAAGGAGTCACCCCCTTACCTTGCCTCAAACCTCCTCTCGGAGATTTGCTCGGAGACAAACCTAACGCTTGCCTCCTTTCTGCATGTTCCGAGTACCGCAGTACCCCCCCGAAGTTTACGATAATTCTGTTCATGTTATGCCTCCTCTGTCTCTGCGACAGCCTTTTCCCAGACCTCGCCAACGAGTCCGAGTCCTCTGCTGTCAAGGATGTATACAAGCACATAGTCCGTGTTAGCGTCCTTGCCGAATGCGTATGCTCCGAGATATGCGTGATAGCTCTGCTTGCACTCGTCAAGCGTGTCCTTTACCACGACCCCCTTCTCGATTGTGCCGTTAGTTCTTTTGATCTGTACGAGATAAAACTTGTCCATTGATGTGACGCTCCTTTCTATTCATTAGTCTTGCTAAGGTATAACGTGAGTGTGGTGCTTCCGCTGATGCTTCCGCTTATCGTCAGTGAGCCAGCAGATGTGGTCACTGTCCAGTCACCCGTCTGTGCCGCAGGATTCGACAGTACCGCGTTCACTACGGAATGGTCTGCGCTTATCTTGCTGTCCGTGACAGTCTGAGGAAGTGAACTGAATGACGATGTCGTTATCTTCACTGTCCTGAACTTGTCGAGGATGTAGTAGAGCAGAGAACTTAATGTGTTCATTTCGATTGACTCCTTTCCTCTATGTGGATGGCCATCCCATAGATGTTGCTAAGGTGATTACATCCGAGTGGATGTCTGTATCTGTCTTATCGGATTTACCGCTTATGTCCTGATGCGCTGTGAGATAGCCAGCGTCATTCGTAAAGTCGCTGACGGTCATGTCATTGGTGAGGTCACTTAATGCGCTCGGTATCGCAGTTGAGTCAGGGAGCGCACCTACATCGGATGCGTCTAGTGTGATGTTCCCTGACAGAGCCTTGCCGTTGACCGTTCTTGACCTCGGTACGGCACCGACTTCCGTTGCCGTGTATGACGGCTTGCTCGATGCCTTTGCCCACGATGGGACTGTTGGGTCTGTCTCGGTATATCCCGTGATGTACCCTGCATCGTTCGTCAGGTCACTGACCTTCGTAGGGATGTCCGCAGTATCTGCCTTCGAAGACAGCCCGTTATCGACATATGCCTTGATGACTTGGTTCTGTACGGGATATGCTGACGAGTCGCTCATTGCAGAGTCTACTTGCCCTGCATCGCCTTGGTCGCCTTTGTCACCCTTATCGCCTTTATCACCCTTATCGCCCTTGTCACCTTTTTCACCACGCTCGCCTTGGATTCCTTGGATGCCTTGGATTCCTTGAATGCCTTGGTCTCCCTTGTCGCCTTTGTCGCCTTTGAGTGGTTCGGTCACATATGATGTGCCATCATCGAGGTTGATGTTCAGCGTACCGTCCTCGTTCTGTGTGATGCTCGTTATGCCGACCCCGTCAGCACCGATAAGTCCGTCCTGACCGTTCAGCACCGTTGCGGTCGTAGTTCCTTCCTTATCAATAACAGTGATGGTCGCTCCGTCTGCTGTCTGTGTGACGTATGCTCTTGCTCCGACATAGTACGGATTCCCGCTGTCAGAGGATAGGGAAGCTATCTCCCCTATCCCGTTGACAGCAAGTCTTATCGGTGAAGAGTCGTCTATCACGTTGAGTCTGATGTCATCATTCGCCATATGCTATCTCTCTTTCTAACAGCACTCTGTCGAGAGTTATCGTGCCTACGCTTGACACATCAGCCTGACCAAGATAGTTCACCCATCTCGCTTGGATCTCGGCTTGTCCGACTTCGAAGGTGAGCGTATCAGCTTGAGTCAGATACACTGCGATAGTCGAGTAATCGAATACTCCGTCATCATCGTAGTGCTTCGTTATCTGAATCCCGCTGTCTGACGATTTCTTCGTCACCTGAGTGCCGTTCTGATCTATCGTGACGAAGACTGTACAGCCCGTAAAATCAACGGGTATCTCCAGTGTCGCTACCCTTGTACTACCTCTTGGTATGCTCATTACGATGCTCCTTTCTTCTTAGTCTTTGGCTTAGGCGGTGTCAGCTTCAGTCCGCGCATGTTCACATTGCTCTGTCTCGAACTGTTACCGCTCGATGCCATGCTCTTGTATGTGCGCTTCTTTACATTCACTGAGGTGCTTGAACCGCTTATCTTGGCTCCAGTAGGGATGCCGACTTTCGGTGCAGATGTAGTCTTCGCTTTCGGTGCTTTTGCCTTGAACTCTTTGTCGGTTCTGAGGGCCGGTGCTTTTACCTTGCTGCTTCGACCGCCTCTGCCCCATCTGTGCCATCTGCGCCATCTTCTGCGTCCGTAGCGTCTGTATCCGCTTCCGCCGGATTTCTCGTCATCGTCCTTCAGAACGAGGTCACCGGTCTCATCGCTTATCTGCTCGACCTTGTTTCGTCTGCCGACTTCAGCTGCTTCGTCCCTGGAGTAGTTCGTTACCGCTCCGTAAGGATTGCGCTTACTGTTGTACGAATACAGTGCGTCATACAGTGTGGCCTTGTCTTCTATGTCGTCCCTTGAGTTGACATAGTCGATTATCTCCTGCTTCTTCGGATACCCGTTGCCATCGGCATCGAGGTCCTTCTTCATCTGCCGGTAGTCTCTTGCAGTGAAGCCCATAGCAGCGAGGTTGATACCCTTCTGTACGTTCTTCGCTTTGATGTCGTAGAGTTCGTAGCCTCTTGATGGTGAGTTCGCCTGAGCGAGTGATGTGGCAAGTCCTACATATGAAATGTTGGAGTTGTACTTTATCTCGCCCTGCTTCTCGTAGTACTCGGCCTCACTGATCTTGCCGCTCTTCAAGTCATCGAGTGCCTTGTCAAGTTCTGCTTCCTTGTCATAGTCGGACAGTTTGCCGAGCGTCTTACGGGTCTTCTCAAGTTTTACGAACTCGTTTGTGGAACCGCCATTCGAGATGTAGTTCCTTGCACGATTCATCTTCGTGTCGGTCTCTGTACGGCTCTTCTTGGTGCCTGCGTATGCTCCGAAGAGTTCGTCACTTGCACCGGCCTCTGCGAGTGCTACTGACCTTGACAGTGCGGATGTGGTCTTGCTTCCGGTTGCCTTTGCAAGTTTGTCCTCGAGTTTGCCGACCGCTCTTACTCCCTTGTAGAAGTCCTTGTCTCCGTCTATCTTCTTTGCCATCTCCTCTTCAGAGAGGTTTCCGTAGACGGATGCTCCGTAGACTTTCATCGCTTCCTTGTCGGTCGATGAACCGAAGTTGTTGATAGCGTATGTAGTTCCTACATATTTCTGTACGGCATCTATCTTCTTCGCTGTGCTTGGTGCTGACTTGCCTGCCAGAGCGTCCTTTATCAGCTGATTGCGTACCTTTTGCAGTCCGTAGATATCGTCCTGCTTTGTAGCACGGTCTCCGTTCTGAAGGTCGGTGATGGCCTTTGTCAGTCCGGATACCTCGTCCTTGTAAGCACTCAGACGCTTGTACTCAGCCTTGTCCTTGTCGGTTGCCTTTGCACTGTTCTTGCTGACTGTCACATTCTCAAGTTCCTCATAGAACCTTGATGACAAGTCGTTCTGTGTGTTCGAGTCGATGGAGAACTGCTTTTTCAGTACGTTGCCCACCGGAGTCTTTGCGTACTTGTTGAATGCGCTGCCACCGCCCTGCTTGCTCGGTGTGAGTGCAGGGAGAATGAGGTCTCCTGCGATACCCGTTTCAGCATCGATGATGTAGTCGGCCTTCTTCGGTGATATCTGCATGCTTCTCGGCAGATTCTCCGTTGCCCTGCCTAATGCCTTGCCTATCTCTGATGTGTTCGGATCGTACTGTTCCGAAGGTGGAAGGTCTTCCAATGCACCGCCTACGATTGGTGTGCCATACCATGTCTTGTTGTTCTTTGCATCGATGAATGGTCTGAACAGTGTGCTTTCGATAGGGTCGATAGGTGCTACCTGGTCGTTCGCTATCTGGAACATCTCTGCCCATCCCATCTTGTTCTCGTTGAATGCATTCACCATCGGCAGGCCGTACACGGCAGCGAATCTCGAATTCGGTATCTTGATGAACGTGTTCGTGCTGTCAATATCTCCGATAGGGATGATGATGTTGTTTGCCTTGTCTCTTGCGGATATCTGCTGATAGTTCTCGTTGTCCCTGAGCCAGAAGTTGTTGACTGTTGTCGCTCCCGCTCCGAGTGCTGTTGCCTTGACTGCGAATGACAGAAGTGCTTTCGTATTGCCACTGTTCTCTGTGATGTTCCTTACGAACTTCGACCATCCTTGTACTGACGGATTGAAGAATGGGACGAGACCCTTGTTTATCATCTTGCCGACTGAACCGCTTCGTCCGAAGTTGACTGTGACATCGGCAGCGTTCGCAGCAGCTCTCGCCTTGAGTTCTCTGCTTGCGTTCCTTATAGCGTTAGGATCGCTGATATCGATGCCCGCTTTCTTCAGAGTACCCATGTACTCACAGAGTCGTGGGAACATTTCCACAGCTCCGTTCGCTCTTGCAAGTAAGGATGCTTTGTCCTCGCCTTCTCGGATAGCTCTGTCCAGATCTATGAAGGACGACTGCGAGATTCCCGCATCTCGGAGTGCTTCGGAGAACGGACCACCATTTGCGATGTCTCTCATTGCCGGCCCCATACACTCAATGAACTCTTTCGTATTCCTTGAGTTGATGACCGCTTCAGGGAAGTCACGCATTCCGTTCTTGACCATGAATATCGGAGACCACTCTGTGATGAGGTTCTTCCATACTCCCGCTACTCTCGAGAACGCTTCGTTCGTTGTATCGGCTAATGCATTGCCCGTTCTGCCGTTCTTGTACAGATCCTTCAGTCCTTCGTAGAACCGCTCCTCAAGTTCGACTGTATGCTTCTTTCCTTCGATGTAGATGTCCGCATAGTACTTGCCGGACTTCTCGTTCTTGCCGAGGTTGATGGTGTTGCCAAGGACTCGCTCGATACCGCCATCCGCATCTTGTGCGAGGTCTCTTGCGATGTTCTCACCGAAGTATTTCTTGAACATCTCGTTCGTGGACATGTCTCGCCAGTTGCGTGTAGTCGCTGCCGACAGCTGATCCCTGATGCTCATGATGCCTCGGTCACTTCCTTTAGCACCCTTTATCTCGGTCGCTCCTACTGTCGAGCCGCTTACTCCGTGTATCTCGTTGAAGCCTTCACGATGTGTCGGTACATAGTTCGGATATCTGCTGAACCAGTCATCGAATGTCTCCTGAGTCAGAAGTCCTGCATCGACTCTGTTCTGAAGTTCGTTGCGAGTGTACTGATAGATTTCCTCGGCCTTCTGTGCGAATTCAGGATGCTCTGCGAGGATTCTGTCTGCCTCTTCTCTGCATGCTTGTGCGCTGTTGAAGTTACGGCCTGACTTGTCTACGATGTTGTCGAATACCGGCTTGCCTTCAAGTAATCTGTCCGGTGCATGTCTGAGTTCGAGGTAGAGGTCGAATGCTCTCTCTGTGTCCTCATCCATCCCCTTGTAGATCTCAGCGATGCTCTTGCCGTTCTCTATCTGATAGACGTTGCCGTCCGCTCCGACTCGCTCTACGATTCCTTCATACTTGTTGCCCTGCCAATCGAGCTGCCTATTCGATATGGAACGATTCGCCTTAGCCTGATGCGCTCTCACTTCGTTGATCGCTCCGTAGTCTACTTGTCTGCCTTCGGCTCTTGCTAACGCTCTTTCGGTGTCCTCGAAGGATGCGAGTGAGTCAGATATCATCTGCCTGCCCATGCCCCAGGCTTTCTTCAGTCTCTCTCTGAAAGATGCTCTCTCGTTTCTCTTGTAGACGACATCTTCGAGCGAATCGACTACCTTAGGCTCTTCGTATGCTCTCTTCGTAGACTCGCGGATTCGTCTCTCGACTTCCTCTCTAGGAATGTCTATCTCGCGGTCTACACCATCTATCTTCACATGGTATGTGCCGTCTCCGTTCGGTGTGACCATGCCGTACATTCCGAGGTCTGCTTCGCCCGTCTCGTTGAAGTTTGCCATCATGAGGTCTTCAGACTCTCTTCTGGTCTGTGTCTCTCTTGCTGTTCTGATGGCCTCTTCCTGCTCCCTTGCAGTCTCTGCATTGTCTCTTCGGAATTCGGTACGCTCACCACGTTCAGCTTGTTCTTTTCGCCTCGGTGGTTCTTTGCGGACTATATCGTTACGCTCGTTAGACAGACTGCGTTCGCTTCTCGCCCGCTCTGCCTGACGGGTCTGATACTCATCAAGTCCGTTGTACCTATTGTCGCGAAGTGCTTCTGCATCAGCATTGCTTTCCGTTCTGAGTCTTTCGAGTTCGTTGTCGATCTCAGCGATCCTTGCATTCTCTGCATCGTCGAGCGGTGTCGTTCTTGTGATACGTTCACGTTCTGTCCTTGCGATTTCCTCGCCCTGAAGAGCATCCCTCGAATGAGCTATATAATTGGTAACTTCTTCTCTTGTGAGAGTTCTGTCACCGACACCGTTCACGAACAGATTGTAAGTTCCATCCTCATTGGCTGTGATATGGCCGTACTGTCCGAGCCACTGTTCGCCTCGCTCATCAAGTTCTCTGATATATGTTTCTGTGTCAGGGAACTGATATGCCTCGTCTGCCGGTCTCAGTGGCGGCATCTCCGCATTGTCAACACTCTGTGGTCTGACTGCTTCATCGATGTTCTGAGGCCTTACAGCGTTGTCGATGTTCTGAGGCCTGACTGCATCGTCAGCTTGTCTGAGCGGACTGTTCTGTGCGAGGATCTCGCTCATATCGACACGCCTCGCATTGTCAGCATTGTTTGCGAATGTCTCACGCATAGCGTTCCTCATTCGTGGCATCTGACGTTCGGCAGCATTCTGCTCCGCTGTCTGTGTCGCTCTTCTTGCGATGGTGTTGTCTATCGACTCACCTACTCTAGGAGCGGACAGCGCATTCGATGAAGCGTTCGCACTTCTTCTGCCTGCTGATGCGATAGGTGCATCTTCTCTTCTGACGATGTTGCCGAGTTGCTCACGCAGATTCTCTTTGCTTGTCAGCTTGACCGGTGTCAGTGCGTTCTCTGCTTCTCTTACCCTTGAGCCTCTGGCAAGGCGGTCAAGTCCGTTTTCTGCCCTTGCGAATCTGTTGACAGTGTCAACTACATCGCCCCTCGCTCTTCTGCGGATGATGCCCTGCGATATCCTTGCTTCCGGAAGTATCGTGAGCGAACCGCCAAGTCCGACATTCAGCAGAGCGTTCTTGCCCATCTCCTTAGCGAATTCTTCAGGGTTGTCCGAGTCGAGGATCGCATGGCTGACATCACTTGCCATACCGGTAGTAAGGTTGATGGCTGTGTCTTCGCCTATCGCACTCACTATCCTCTTCGCTCTGTTCTGTGCGAGTTCCTTCAGAAGTTCGTTCCTTGCGGTCTTGCTTCCGACTGATACTGTTCCTTTTCTGATAGCGTAGTTCAGTTCACGTTCAGCGGCCTTCTTTACGATGCTGTTCTCTGCGAGTCTTGTTGCCGCTTTTGAGCCGGCCTTTTCGAGCGTTCTGCCACCGAGCTTTGTAGCGACAGCCTTTGACGCACCGCCCGTCAGTCCGAATCCAGCGAGTGAGCCTGCTATCTCACCGACAGCCTCTGCGCCTTTGCTCTTGTTCTTCTGATAGTAAGATTCAGCACCGCTCCTCTTTCTGTTCTTCGATGTCTGTGCGAGAAGCTCAGAGCCACCGAATGTGACACCGCTCAGTGCGCCTCTTGCCGCTGAGGTAGCGATCTTATGATGCTTGGTCTCCCACTTCTCAGCATTGACATCGTATGCCTGAGTCTTCTGCGCTCTTCTTGCTTCAGAGCCGTTCTTCTCTACGTTGTACTTGTTGCCCGTAGCTCTGTTGAAGGACGCTCTGTCTGCGCTGAGTTTCTTTGTTGTTGCCTTGAATGCGGTCTTATAGTCCTGTGCAGATGCCGCACCCTTCGGTGTGGGTGGAGTCATTTTCTTTATCGTGGAACTAGGCGGTGTAGCCTTGAACGCAGAGCCTGATGAGGAAGACGTTCCTGAGTTCTGGCTGTCAGGTGTCCGTGCCTTGAATGCGTTCTGCAGCCTCTGCTGACGTTCCTGACGTTTACGTTCTTCCTCACTTGCCTGCGCACTGAATGATGACCTCGAAGAGCCGTAGCTCGAACCCGCTGTAGAAGAGGAACGTCCACCGTAGTTCGTTACTCGGTTCGCTTGTTGGACTTTCTTCCGCTTCTTCTCGTCATCGTCCGAGCTGCTGCTCTTGCTTCTGCTTCCACCCGATACAAGTCCTTTTAATTTGTTCCACGCTTTTTTGAGGAAACCCATTTATATCTCCTTGTATTTACTTTCTCTTTCCGGTTGAGTAAGCCATTACCGAGTTAGGTCTTGAGCCGGCCGATGTTGTCAGCTGTGTGTAACTTCTCTGACCGGAACCGGAATTGTTGTTGTTATTGTTGCCGGAGCTTCCACCACCACTTGATTTCTTCTTTTTCTTCCTTGAGCCTGATGATGAACCACCGCCACCACCGCTTGACGATGAACCTGAGCCACCACCGAGCTGCGCTCTTCTCATCTGCAGGAGCTGAACCATTGCAGGAGCGTTCGGATCGTTAGGGTCAATGCTCTCAATAGTCGCAGTGATCTGCTGTGGAGTAGTGAATCTCTCAAGTGTCGCACTGAACTGTTCAAGCGCACGTTCCTGACGATATCTCGCCTGCTCTTCCTGATACCTCGCTTCTTCTCTAGCAACTTGCTCTGCGTATCTCTGACGCTCATACTGCTGCTGTTCGAGTTCTCTACGCAGTGTCTCCTGACGGATGGCTTCCTGCCTTGCGAGTTCTCTCTGCTCGTCTTCGTATCTGCTCTGATTCTCAAGTGCTGTTGCGTATGCCTGAGACAGCTGATTGTCTACGTCTCTGTTGTAGTCTGCTGTCGTATCAGCGTAGTTCTGTGCAAGCTGTGCGAGTGCTGTTCCTCTTGCCGCATCGTTAGTCGCTACGTTAGTGCCGTATGCGTTGTTCAGTCTGACTGCGGCTGACTCGGATGCTCCACCTCTGATACCAAGGCTGTTCAGTTCGCCAGCGAGATTCTTCTGATTCTGACGATATGTAATGTAGTTCTGACGAGCGGCCTGGTCGTATACCGAATTGGTATTCGCCTGATCATTCGTATATCTGTTTTCAAGCTGTTTCAGATATGCGTCTCTTGTAGCGTTCGTCTTCTGTGCGTACTGGTTATACTGATTCAGGTATCTGTTCTTGTCGATTGCCGCGAGTGCAGGAACAGAACTTGATGCGTTCGCATTCCCGTTCGATGCGTTCGCATTCGATGCTGATGCGTTCACTGCATTAGCCGCATTGCCGCCACCCTGAGTAGCCTGCTGTGCATTTGCTGTCGCGTTCGCATTGGTTGCTGCCGCCGCTCTAATCGCATTCTCATTCGCTCCGTTCTGAAGCGCACTTAGATATGCTCTTCTTGCACCGATATCATCGTGTGCAGCCGCTCCCCATGATGAGAGCAGAGCGTTGCTTCTGCGCACATTCAAAGGCTCTGGTACCGGCATAGGATTGTTTGAATATGGATTTGTCGCCATCTCTTTCCCCTTTCTTAGTTTTCAGGAACCCACCCCATGTCTGCCGCTAGGGCAAGGACGCTAGGGTCGATATCCTCTGTTCCTGCGTTGTAGTTTACGAACGCGTTATGTTTCGTTGCTATAAGGTCACAGTAAGCATCAAATACGTGCTTGTTCTGTGCCGCAGTGCCACGCAGTTTATCAGGCTGTGCCGCGACATGGACTGCGTTTATTTCTGCCTGACTGATTATGTAGTCGCTCGTTGCCATGATGCACCTCTCTTCGCGTAGTTGCCGACTGTGTAAGTTTTAACTATCTTGGTTATTCCGAATGGTTCAGGGTTGTTGTTCTCCACTACTATCTGAAGTCTCTTGTACTTCTTGACCTTCTTTTTGGTGAAGCCGTCTATCGCAACGTCTGTACCATTGAAACTGAAATTGCTGAAGTCTATCTCCTCGAATGTCTGCATGTTCGCATCGAAGACACCGAGGTACTGATAGCTGTTGCCGTCCTTGATGAGTGTGACCGCTCCACCGCTGTGGTAGTACGGAACGACTGTTATCATCGTGCCTTTCTTCTGAAGCGTCTTCAGCTTCTGCGGTGCGCCATCATCATCGAAGACACTGCACCACTTTGCCTTGACTGCATCGCCCGTCCAGTGCTGGTCACCTACCTCTGACGAGTTGTTGACTGTCACTGTCGATGTGCCATCGTTGTAGATGATTCGATACCACAGATACTTGCCCTCAGGTACTTCAGGCTCTGCGTTCAGCCATTCGCCCGTTGGCTCCTCGTCTATCGAGTCACCGACCTGATACTGTATCAGCGATACTGTCACGAAATGTCCGTTGTCGTAGTATCTCTCCGAATCGGATAGGTCATCGTTCCATGTGTATGTGTGCAGTGAGTCAGCAAAGTACATCTTGTCCTTGATGATGAAGATGTCCTTGATTATCGGCAGATCCTCGAAGTAATACGCTTCATACGGCTTGTTGCCCGCTCTGTCTGATTCCTTGTGTCTGCCGTCAAGGACGTACATGCGACCATTTATCGCCAAGTAGTAGTAGTCGTTGAATGCGACACCGACAGCGTTCTCAAGCCCCTCTTCCTTGCACAGTCTTCGGTTTATCCTTGCTGAACGATTGACTGCGTATTTCTCACTTTGCCAGTTTGTCAGAAGCCCGTAGATGCCCGTATTGCTCAGGAACATCGGCTCGTCTGTCAGTACTCCGATGCACTTGCTCGATACCGCTCCGACTCCTGAGTTCGATGGCTTGATAGTGAAGTATGTCTCCTTCTCGTTCGTTGCAGTGTCTACTGTCTTTATCTGTTCACTCGCAAGGAATATCGTGTTACCGCCTATGTCCTTTGTGATGACAGCGATGTAGCTACTTGACCTTGTGATGCATACGACCTGATTGTCCACATCGAACCATGACGGCTCTGTGATGGTCATCGGATCGTTTACATCCGAGTAGTAGACCTTGTACTTGTCTGCGATGAACATCCTCGTCTGCTGGAATGAGACGATGCCTGACTTCAGCAGATTCGCGAGTGCTTCGTTGTAGTAGCCCTTCTGTATCCCGTCAATCTTCTTCGTACTGAACGGGCAGAATGTGATACGCACATTCGGTACTCCGCTCGTTACTGCACTTGCCGGTGCCGTTGTGAATGTGACCTTAGGCTTCCGCACGTTGAAGGTAGCTGTTCCCGTGCCGTCAAGCGTCTTCGCTGTCTGCTGTGATTCCTCACCGAGCGTGATACCGTTCGATACGACTGTCCAGTCGCCTTCCGCATTCGCAGTCTCTACCTTTATATATTTGCCGACATATTCCCAGTTAGGGATGATGAAGTCCTTGCTCGTTCCGTCTGCGATGTATGTGTATTGCTGATAGATGCTGAACAGATTCTTGTCGTAGAGTACGACACCATTGATGCCCGCTGGAGTCAGTGCGATGATGCTTTCCTTGATGTTGTCCTCGTATCTCGGTGCTGTCTCACCGACTGCTCCGACACTCATCATGTTCGTGCCGACTCCGACATAGCTGAACGTCTTCTCTTCTGTGTCATACTTCACGAAGCACTTTTCCGTCAGTATGTACAGATATTGCTGATGCGAGAATGCCGCTGTTATGTCGCCCGTATCGATACTCAGTGTCTGCGGATCTGTGACAGCGAATGCGTAGCCGTCAAGCTCTATCGTCTCGACTCTCAGAAAGCCAAGGCTGTCGATGCGGACTCCGTACGACTTAGCGTCTACTGTCAGTACCGCTACGTAGTTGTCGCCTACTATTCTGTAGCCATCTCTCTTGACCGGATTGCCGCCGAGGTCGGATATCATGTTGACCATATCAGGACTTCTCTGCCTATCGACTTGTGTCTGATCGGCCTGGAAGTCAACACCTAAGAGGTACGTGTACTGTGTCGTGAATTCTCTCGGTGCGTCAGGTACTTTTATCTGTGCCATACTCTTACCACCCGCCTTCGATAGTCGCGTTCTTAGGCATCCTGCATACTGCGATGATCTGGTCTTTCAGCTGGTCATACTCGTTCCAGTATGTGACCGCTTTGGTGATGTCGTCATCGAGCCACAGATAATGTGATGCCAGGAGAGGAATGAGCGGCATCAGATTGTCAGGAAGATTTATCTTTGCCGTGTCCTCTGTCTGTTCTGTGATGTGCTTCGGTCTCGGCAGGACCCACTTGTTTGTGTTCGTGTCAAGATAGCCCCATTCACCCGTCATCTTGTAGTAGCCGTCTATCTGCGGTACTACGATGTTCCTGACGATGTCTAAGGCTCTGTTGACCGAGTTGCGAAGCACTCTCTCATATTCGTCTCTGACAGTCTCGTCTTCCTCGAAACCGAGGTCTACGATCTGTCCTCTAAGTTCTTCCCAAGTTGTAGACATTAAATTCTCCTTTCAGTCCCGCACGACTTGAACGTGCCGTATGCCGTAGATATGAGACTTACAAATAGGGACGGCAGGGAGTTTCCCGTACCGCCCCCGTGTTACTCACCTACTGTGGGAGTTCTACGATTGTGAATGATGTTGCTGCGTTAGGTGTGATTGTTACCGCATCCTTTGCTGCGCCGCTTACATTCTTGAAGTATCCGCTGTCAAGGCAGATTGCCATCGGATTTGAACCGAGTGTGACCACGAGGTCATCGCCTGCGCCCTGAATGCCGTTGCCGACTGCGAATGTTACGGTCTTGCCGCTTGTTCCGCTCATGATGATGACTGTCTTGTAGTCACCGCCGGTGAGTTCGAGAGTGAATGCTGCACTCTTGGAAATAGCGATAACATCCTTTGCTTCGTTCAGTTTAAGAACCGGATACACAGCAGCTCCTGCTGTTGCTCCTCTTGTTACATCTATTGCCATTTGTATCTCCTTTACTGTGAAGTAAGATTTAACGTATCGTGTGAATGCTCACTACTGTGCGGAGCATTCGAGTGTGACCATTTCTTTAGGTCTTACGATCTTTGCACCGTAGAGCTTGAAGCCCTTGACTGCATCGCTGAATGAGGACTCAGGTCTGTAAGCCTCTGTGTGTGCCTCGGACATAGCAAGTGCGATGGCTCTCTTTGTTCTTACCTGAACGAAGTAGTGGTCTACGCCGCTTACATTCTTCTTTGCTACGTTGTTCGACATCTTGATGGTCATGTTGCCGTAGCGAGCGACCTTGCCGTTTGTCAGATACTCAGAATTGTCGGTATCGACTTTCTGATATGCCTGACGGAAGCACATGTACAGCCAAGGTGGAAGAATGATCTCGACCTCTGTTGCAGGGTTTACATCGTTCTCATACAGCTTTGCCTGAACTGCATCGAATGTTGAGAGGACATTGTCCTTGTCGATTACGGTGTTGCTTGCAGAATACTTCAGTACTCCGGCATTCTTCTTGTCAGGGTGAACAAGGTTAGCGATGTATGTATCGATCTTGTTTGCTACTTCCTCTGAAGACTCAGTGTTCAGTGTAGCCATTACGTTGCCTGCGCCCTGCTCCTTGTCGATGTCGCCTACCTGATAGTTGAAGTAAGCAGCCTTAT
>Ga0326512_10000916_pt1 | contig 24406 bp, 21 predicted proteins | sample 1_2617_0518_D_FD_203652 | JGI IMG/M metagenome (GOLD analysis project Ga0326512, IMG submission 203652) | Bovine rumen microbial communities from UC Davis, California, United States - 1_2617_0518 | ecosystem: Host-associated > Mammals > Digestive system > Stomach > Rumen | place: USA...
CATGCCGAACATTCAACCAAAATCCAGACGGTGGTTGTGGAAAACCCGAACATTCAATCAGAAATTTTTGTGGAATGTTCGTGTTTTATAACCCGACAGAAACCGGATTAAACATAGAAGTTTAATTATGTTAAATAAGCAAATTTGTTTAATTGATAATTAAGCAAATATGATTAAGTTTAGAGGATGAAACAAAGATGTTTAACTTTAGCGCTTTAGCAAGCTAAAGTATTAAAATATAGCAAATATGCTTAAGTCGGATAACTAAACATAATAGCTTATTATGTTGCCTTTACGCTTCCATTTCTTGCCAGACGCCGCCAGCCCCTTATCCTGTTCTTTCCCACCGCTTCAGATAATTCAAACTATCGCCCAGGGGCAAGAAAATCCTATATAATTTGAACCATAAGTAAGGAAAACCTTGATTTTTGTGGCCGTAAGTCGAAAAAAGATGCAGCCTGGTTGTCGCGGTTCGGGGAGAAGATAGTAAAGATATGTACTAAAGAGGGTGAAAAAACAGGAAAAGATTTGACCTTGTATATAGTGAAGGGTCGAGACGAGACGGAGCGTACCCTTCGGGGGATATAGAGTGTCCTGTACAACGGGGGGGCGGTGCATAACAAGGTGGAATACAGTATATATTTCAGCGCACCGCCCCCTTATATTCTCATTAAGAGGATTGACAACTTCTGAGTCAGGGGGAGGATATAGAAGAATGGGAGAGATCGTTCGGGCTGCTAAACTGGACAGAGGATTCGTTACTCAGCTGTCTGACCTGTACATTACGTTCAGGGGTAGGTTCGTCGAGATGCGGGATGGCAGTGTATTTATCCCAAAGGAATTTGGAGAACCTATCAGACTGAAGGATAGCCACATATCGTCTCACCTTGCCGGTATATACGCCGTAGGGATTTATGCCGGTGAGAAGAGTAGCAAGTTCATGACCTTTGATGTAGATGATGGGTCGATCCAGACGGTTAAGGATATCATGGGAGTCTTGGTGAACCTTGGCATCAGCGAGGAGTATATCCAGGTCTCAACGAGCGGCGGAAAGGGATACCACATTGATCTGATCTGTGAACGTCCGATTGCTACATGGCGGTTCAAGGCGATCTACGAGTACGTGTGTAATGAGCTTGGACTTGATATGCGCAAGATAGAATTCCGTCCGACGTCTTCACAGTCTATCAAACTTCCTCTTGGTGTTCATCACAAGACAGGAAACCGCTGCTGGTTCCTGGACAAGAAGACTATGGATCCTATAGAGGACATGGGGTATATCTTCGGGATTGATAAGATTCCGTATGATACGATCAACTCGATTTCTTCAACATGCTACAGCAAGAACAGGTTCCGGAAAGATAAAAAAGAAAGAGAGCATATCCAAAGGGTTCATGAAGGGAAAGAGCTTCCGAGGGAATACGAAGATCATATTGTTGACCTGACCGGGAGAGGACAATTCAGGAATACGGCAGTAAAGGTGGGGATATTCCTCCGGACGCATGGCGCGATAGATTTTGAGAGCCTAAAGGCAGCTTTGTTCCGATGGTATGAAAGTCAGAATCCTGACTATATTACAGAATCAGAGAATGAAGCGAAGTATTATCTTAACCATCTGGCCAAGTGGGTGACCGAGAAGATTCCTGAGAGAAATCTATTTTACCGGAAGGATGAACCTGTTCCTTATACAGCCGATGATATGAAATTAGTCATGGCTCAAAGCTCTATTGCCGGTCGAAGGATTATGTTCCTGGTTATCAATATGGCAAAGAGGTATGGGTGGTGCAAGCTATCAGAGGACAGGATCGGGGAGTATATAGGCTTCAGCCGTCAGACGGTTACAAAGACTATATCAGCTTTCGTTAATTCCGGAGCTATGAAGAAAGAGTCTGGCGGATACTACGATGCGAACAAGAGAAAACCAAATCTTCTCAGGCCGGTATACAGAGGGGAGTTGCCGTCCTGTGAGAGAGTATCGTCTGTAAAGGCTGATACGAATATATCCGTACCTCCTCTTACGCCGGAGAATTTCGAGGGGATATTCTACGGTACGGTCAGGGGAGCGGTTGGGGAAGAAAACCTGATGAAGGTGCTGACAAAGAAAGAGAGGGGGCAAGTCAATGAAGTGAGTCAAGTAAGTCAAGTGAGTCAAACAAGTTAAACAAGTTAAATAAGTTAAAAATCTACGGAGGAATGAAAGATGAACAATATGGATAATATGGATAAGTATGAAGCGTATGAAGCGTATGTCAAGGCTGCGGGGGAAATCGGTGATGTGCTGTCTGCGTATAAGGCCGCTCTGAGTACCAGGATGGGCATCAATATTGCCCGTGACCGGCTGAAGAATGTTCTGTTCAGTAATGCGGATGTGATCCTCACGGCTGTTCGGGATGCACGGGAAATGTCGGAGGAAATCGTCTCCCTGACGAACGCGCTGGAGAAGGCGGACAAGGAATACGACGAGCTGAAGAAGAAGCTCCCGAAGCCTCCTAAGAAGGAGAAAGACGATTGAGAAAAGAGAACAAGTATACGATTGACAACTGGGATTATATCCCGCTGACGGAAACCAGGATTGTCGGGGCGCTTATTATCGGGAGGAGTCACTACGACCCCTCCCGGTCTGAGAGCCTACAGAACGGAAATATCGAGGACAGGATCTGTGTATATGCAGACCTCGATAAACTCCTGAACGAGACGCCTCTGTCTGAGAAGGAACGGCTGACTGTATACGAGCTGATGAACGGGTACTCTATCGCGGATATCGCGAGATACTATAACGGGATCCCTCAGACGTATGAGAAATTCTTTGTCCGGGCGGTTGAAAAGATTGCCGAACAGGAGAAAAAGAGCTGGATCAACTTCTATCAGGCCGGTTTGTCTTAAAACCCGCCGGGGAATTTAATAATTAATATAGGGGAGGAATTTTTCTGACAGGCTATAACATTATCCAGCCGAACGGGAAAGTCATCCGTGTGACCTATTCAACGGAGGAAGAGAAGCGGGAGATTGTCCAGAAACTTCTCGACCGGTGGACTCCGTACTGCCTGAATGGCTGGCAGAGCAACGACCCCAAAGATATGTATTGCCCGGAAAACAAGGTGAAACGATTCCTTGATGGGCTTGCGTATTTTCTCCTGTTGGGGGAGACAAAAGGCATTGTTGACATCGTGACAGATTACAAGGATATTATGACAGGTAAATACGAGATTCCGATGTCATCCTGTCCTTCCCGGATTGAAAACGAGATATACGGTTCGAGGATTCAGGGGCAGGGAAACGATGCGACGGATGAGATGGTACTGGCATCGATTCTGAAAGAAAAAGAAGAACGCGCTGACGCTGTCTATAAACACAAGGACAGAAAGAAAGAGCGCACAGAGGAAAGGTTTGACAGGATCCGGAAGGTCAGGGAGATCTATCCTGAGATTACGTTCCGGAGATATATCGTCGATACGGAGAATACCTTCCGTGACAGTGACGGAAAGGAACATCGGATTGACATTCAGAAAAGCCGCGAGTATACGCCTGTAGATACAAAGTACGGGCCATTCTGGCCGGAGACATATATTGTCGAGGGAGAAACGCGGGACGGGAAGAAGTATTATAATTCCGGCATGAAGGAAGTATTCGTTCTTCCCTGATAATCGCGAGGTGGTGCAGAGGAAGCATTTCACGCTCATTCCGTGAAGCCACAGGTTCGAGTCCTGTCCTCGCAACGAATTTCCTCCCCGGAAACGGGGTTCGAGATATTTTTTGTAAGGCTTTAAGGAGATATTTAAGGTAAATGGTAAACATGGCTGATCTTACGCCGGAGACGAAGAAAGACCTGATTGCGGAGATCCTTGCGAAAAAGTCCGGAGAGTCAGACAAAGACTGGGCGGATATCCGTGAGGAGTTCGACCTGGATATCTCTCCGGACACATTACGAAAAGCGGCTGTTGGCGTAAAACTCGCAATAGAGTCTATGGAGCCGGGTGAGGGTGTCGAGTCGAATCCTGTATTTGATTCCTCGCGTATTGAGAAGATTAAGCAGCGCGATCTTGTCAACCTGGCAAACGAAGTCTACAGGGCGGAGAGTCGGAGCCAGCTACTGAGAGAGACAATCGAGGATGCGGTCGGAAAAGTAAACGCAATTTCACCTTTGCCGGGGATGAAGGTTGAGGTTCGCGCAGGTAAATATCCTTCGAGACACCTCGTCCTTACGCTTGGAGATTTCCACTATGGCGCGGATATTGTTACCCGCGGACTCCACGGGGAAATTCTGAACAAGTATGATAAGGATGTGTTTATCCGGCGACTGGCTCAACTCAGGGACGAAGTCATCAAGATTATCTGGAAGGAAGAAATCAATGATCTGGATATCTTCCTGGTTGGTGATCTGATTGACGGAATGCTCCGGCAGTCTCAGCTGATGAGGCTTCAGTACGGGATCGTTGATTCGACGATTCAGGTTAGTGAGGTTCTTGCTCAATTCCTCCACTACTTTAACGAGTGCGGCCTGAACGTGGCTGTCCATGGATGTACGGGAAATCATTCCGAGGTTCGGCCTTTGAACGCAAGGGCGCGGGACTTCGAGAGCGAGAACATGGAGCGGATCATCTTCTGGTATCTCAAGAGCCGGTTGAGCAACGATCAGTATATCACGGTCGATGATGACTGCGAGCGGATGAAGATTGCGCGGGTGTGCGGCTACACCTTCCTCCTCCTCCATGGTGACGGGGAGAAGCACATCACAGAGATTGCCCGTGATGCGGTCAATCTTTACAATACGCGGATTGACTTCTTCATCTGCGGGCATCTCCACAAAGAGACAGAGTATCCTGCCGGTATGATGAACTCCGGCGGCTCGGTCATTATCCGGACGCCCTCCCTGTGCGGGATGGACAAATACGCGCAGAGCAAGGGTTATGGCGCTGTTCCCGGTGCTCTTGCGATTCTGATGGAGGAAGGGTACGGAAGACGCTGCGTCTATCCGATCAGACTTACTTGACACAGAGTATATTCTGTGATAAAGTTTTCATGGCGCTTGGCTGTTTGGCTTCGCGTCAGGCAACGGAGAGGTATGTTCCCTCCGTTGCTTTTTTATATTCACGGTTTAAGGAGGAAAGGTTATGGCACCAGGACAGAGGGGCAGGCCGAAAAAGATTCCCGGCAAGCTCTGTATCCGATGCAGTAAAGTCCTCCCGCTCGGTGATTTCTTCCCGAACAGACAATGGGAAAGTCAGCAGTATCATGACGCATGGTGCAAGAATTGTGCTTACAAGTACACAAAGGATCTGGACGGTGTCAGGCTGTATTGCAAGGATAATAACCGGGGCTGGGATGACAGTTACTGGGATTCCTGCATCAAGAAAGCGAGATACCAGCTTGCGACAGATCCTGCTTACGTAAAGGCGCTACCGGAGAAAAGAGCCGAGCTTGAGATCCCGGCGGCGGCAAAACACTGGTTCTCGATCATGAACCTGAACCAGTTCTATGTGTATGAAGAACATGGCGTTGTGATGGAGGTTGGGGAAGAAGAACTCGGCGATGTTCCTGATCCTTCTACGCAGGGCGAGGTCAAGTATTCCAAGGAATGGCGCGGGTACTATACGGACGAACAGATTGAAGCCCTGAATGATATTTACCGGCAGTATGATGAAGACTTTGTCCTGGACAACGTTTCCATCCGTGACTATGCGCGGAAGGTAGCCAAGGCGAGCCTGAACCTGGACATGGCCGAGGACAGGATGAGACGCGGAAACGGGGACTCCTCCGAGTACAAGGAAATGCAGAGGATCTTTGATGATCTGTCAAAGTCCGCTAACTTCGCGGCCTGTCGGAGAAAGCCGGGTGAGAACTCCGGGCTTGGCTCCCTCGGCGAGATTATTATGCGGATTGAAACTTCGGGCGCTCTGGAGACGCAGGGTGTTACCTTCCCGGAGGATGACGTTGACCGGATTATCAAGGACTTCCGTCATACGCTGACAGCGGTCGGCATCTCGGAAGAGGGTGAGTCGTAATGGCTGATTCATTCCGGATCCGGGAGCTGAGAAATACAGAGGGCTGGGCGAAACAGATTCTGTACTGGCGGACACATCTGGACGTGTTTATCGAGGAGTACTTCAAGGTTAAGCTGAAGGATGTCCAGAAGGTGATCGCCCGCAGCATCGGAAACTGCGATACGATCTATCTCGTCAAGAACCGTGGCTTCGGCAAGACATGGCTGACGGCTCTATGCTGTCTGGCGCTCGGTGTACTCTATCCGTGCTCCAAGATTGCTGTCGTGTCCGGTACGGCGGAACAGGCTGTACTGGTCATGAAGAAGATCTCGGATGACTTTGCGTCGAACCCGGAGATTCTCAGGGAGATTGATACGGACGGCAGAAAGCCCGTGTCTCCGCTTACGAAGAACAAGGGTATATGCAGACTAAAGAACGGCAGCGAGATTGAATCCTTTTCGCTGGGTACTTTCCGAGGCAACCGTCCGAAGATCATTGTTGTTGATGAGGCTCCGGAAGTCAAGAAGGCGGCGATTCAGGAGATTGTTTCTCCAGCAAGGAATACGACCCGCCAGCATTGTATCCAGTTAGGTCTGCATGACTATACCTCCAAGATGATCTCCATTACGTCCGCCTGCCTGAAGACGAACTACTTCTATACGGCTTTCCGGAATACGCTGGCGGATATGGCTCACGGGAATGAGCATGCGTTCGCCTGTGCTCTTGATTATCGATGCGCTGTCCGCGTGGGAATTACCCCGGCAGCGTTTTTTGAAAAGGAAAAGAAGAACCTTTCCGAGGCCGGCTTCTCTATGGAGTATGGCTCCATCTTCCTGGGCGCTGCACTCAATACGGTCTTCCCGTTTGAGCTGACCGACCGGTGCAGGAATCTGGTGGATGTGGAGACGGCTATGCCAGTCAAGTCTGTATGCCGGTATGTCATGGGGCTTGACCTTGCGACGTCCTCCGCAAAACTCGCGGACAACAGTGCGATTACGATCCTGAAGCTCAATGAGCTGGATGACGGCTCCATGATCCGGCGGCTGGTCTATCTGCGGACATTCCACGGGACAAAGCTGGACGTGATCGCGAACGAGGTCAGGAAGCTGCTTGTCCGCTTCCCGCATATCGACAAAATCATCTTTGACCATCGCGGCCTTGGCGATGCCTTCCCTCAGTTCATGAGTCAGGCGTGGGTCGATTCCGCGACAAACAAGGAATATCCTCCGCTGGTCAATGACACAGAGCCGACCTATATTCCCGGCGCTGTGCCTCTCCTGCATCCGTTCATGGCCACCAACGCGCTGAACCAGGCGATGGTGAGCGCCCTGACGGTGGCTCTGGAGCGCGGGTCGATTTATCTGCCGGTATCGTCCAGGCGGATTCTTGGCAACGTGATTATGCTGCAAAAGGATTCAGATGATGACGATGCGCAGGAAGGGCAGGAAGACAGACCGCTGACCAAAGAGGAAAAGGCGATCTTTGTTGAGACGGACGGCCTTCAGGTAGAGATGGGCAATATCGTTGCGAAGGTCTCTCCGTCCGGTTCTGTGCTGTATGATACGATCTCCGCGACCCAGCACAAAGACCGTTATTCCTCTCTGGCGATGGCGAACTACTATGTAGCTGAACTGGAGAACTATGAAAAGGCGAGGATAATGTCGCGGGGGAATGATTTTTACGTGGGCATGGTATCCACGTTCTGAAAGGAGGCAGAGGGTTTGGGATTCTGGAATAATTTCGGTTCACTTTTCAGAGGACGCCCTGCACAACCCGGCGGAAAGCCTTCTGCCGAGGTCTGCGTAGGCGCGACGGACAGTGAGAAAAACGTCAGCCTGACCTTCAATGACCGGAATATCACCTATGGCGGCGACCTCACAGACTTCGACTATGAGGCAATCCTCCGGGACAAGCAGCGGAATATCAATCAGCTGTATCAGCTGGCGGACTACTATGTGGACGCGGATCCGATTTTCCGGGGCATCATCAAGGAAGTCTATACGCCGTTCTCGATTGCGGACAGGTGGATTCTGGTCGGGTCAAACGAGGCGGTCAAGAAGAAGTACGAGGAGTATTACGAACGCATCCACTTGCTGGACAAAATGGAGAGCATCTTCCTCCAGTTCTATAAGTACGGCAATGTGTACGTTTACCTGATGCCGAACGGCAACATCATCACGCTCCCTGTCCATCTGATCCGCATCGGCAATGTGATGGTGGCCGGTGAAGCGGTTATTGAAATGAACTGCCGAGCGGTCAAGGATGACCTGATCCGCAAGGGCATCAAGGCAGAACAGGACTATGTGCAGGACGAGCAGCTGGATGTGCGTCTGCGCGGCTTCCCGGAGGAAATCGCGGAAGGAATCCGGAACGGGCAGGAATGGATTCAGCTGAAGCCTGAGAACGTGTTTGTGCTTCAGGACTTGAAGGAAGACTGGATCCGGTACGCGGTTCCGATGATTGCTTCCTGCCTGAAGGCTCTGCGAAAGAAAGAGCGGATCTCGGCGTATGAAGACTCTCTCGTTGATCTGGGCGCGAGGTCGTTTGTCCATGTGACCTATGGCGATCCGGACAATCAGCAGATGCCTGACCGTGTGGCGCTGGGCATTGTGGACGAGCTGTTCCGCCGCGCTATGACAGGACGCGCCCTGGCGACCACGAACAACTGGGCAAAGGCAGAGGTCGTGCAGCCTGATCTGCATGACATGTTCGAGTATGACAAGTACAAGCAAGTGAACGGTGACATCCTTTCCGCTGGCGGCATTTCGGGCATTATCGTGTCCGGTCGCTCGGAGGATGGCTCTACGTTCGCCTCCGCACAGGTGTCCATGCAGACTGCGGCTCTCCGGATCCGTCAGGCCAAGGATGCTTTCTGTGCGATGATGAACAAAATCAACCAGCGCCTGAATCAGGGGACGATGGCGCATTCCTCCTCGGCCAATATTCCGAAGTTCACATTCCCGCCGACCGACCTGACCGGCGATGCGAACTTCCGGAATACGTGTTACCGGCTGTGGAAGGAAGGCACGATCTCCGATGAGACGATGCTGAAGGCGCATGGATTTGATATTCAGAGCGAGGTTGCTCTGAAGAAGAAGGAGCTGGAGAACGGCACGACGGAAATCCTCCGGGTGCGGGATGAGGCGCAGGACGCCCTCAACAAAGCCCAGGAAGAAGATCAGGAGCGTCACGTTCTCGGCAGACCGAAGCTCGATGACAGCGAGCGGAAATCCGACCCGTCGCACTCTATTACGGGAGCGCACGCGAAGGGGTCGAATCCCGATGGGAGCGTATCCCAGGAGGAACAGGAAATGGTGCTGACGCAGTCCTAACTGCGGCACAAATATGATTTCGGGTTGCGAGGAATCCCATCTGCTCCCACCAGAGGGGAGTCCGAAGGAACTACGAAAGGGATGAGCCGAATGAACGGTAATGAACAGAAACTCTTCTTTACCGCGGAGGAAGTTCGGCTGGAACAGGAACAGATCAATGACATTTTCCTCACCGTCACCTTCCGTATGTGTGATACAACGGTGAACCGGAACCGGGAAGCAGTGACAGCGGAGTTCATTCACAGTGTGGTGGAGAATCCGGCAGTATATGACGGTCTCCCCCTCTACTGTGATACCTCCGCACTTTTGGCCGGTCAATACACACATCTGACACACCGCTACGACCGACAGAACCGAACCTTTGCAACGGAGCAGATTGGCTCCTTCGTCCGGTTCTGGGAGGAAGAGAAAGACGGTGTCCTTGCCCTGTACGCAGAGGCGAGGATCCCCAAGCGTCAGGAAGAGATTTGCGAGAACATCGTGAATCTCTACAACCTTGGGCTGTTGAATGTGTCCTATGAGGTATGCTTTGATCCGAATACGCAGACAATACAAGACGGCGCGAGATGGGTAGACGCCGGGCCTGACAATCTGCTGCACGGCGCGGCAATTGTCAGCATTCCCGCCTACAGGTCTTCCAGTGCGCTGGATCTGGTGGCGGAAGCGTCCTGTCCGGAAGATACCCCCGTGGAAACGGAGAGCGCAGAGACAGAGGTGAGTACATTGGGCGATCAGAAAGAGATTGTGGCAGAAGAGCAGAACGCGGAAGTGATCAATCACAGCATGGAGGTCACCGAACGGTATCATGAGAGCAATGAACCAGGTGAGCTGCCGGTTCATGTGACGGAAATCCATGAGACCATCGTGGAGACGGTTGAGCCTGAACCCGCGCCTGAACCTGTCCCTGTCCCGCCTGTTCAGCCTGTTAATCCTTCCGTCCCTGTCCTTGCGGAGGAAAAGACCGAGGAGGAAGAAAAGCCTGCCGAGGAAGAACCCGCAGCGGAAGAGCCTGCCGAGGAACCCGCCGAAGAGACTCCTGTTGAGGAGCCTGTCGAGGAAGAGGAGCCTCGTGAGGAAGCCCGTGAGGAAGACAAGGAAGACGAGGAAGACAAGGATGAAGTGATCGCGGAACTCCGCCAGCGTATTGCTGAACTGGAGGAAGCGAAGGCTGAACTGGACAAGATCAAGGAAGAGCGGCGTCAGGCGGAAATCGCTGAGAAGCGTAACCGTGCGAAGACGTTTGCCGAAGCGCAGGGGCTGAACCCCGAAGATGAGAATGTTGCTGTTGCGATTGCGGAACTCGACTGGGAGAAGATTGCTTCTCTGTCGATGGACAAGGCGACGAAGCCTGAGATCCATGAGGATCGGGCGGATATCGTTCTGGCGAATTATATCGAGACTGAAATCTGCGGCAGTAAGTATGGCGACATTTTGAGCCGCCGCAACTGAGAGGAGAATTACAATGGCTGGTTATTTCAAGAAGCTGAACGGTCACGTCTATGACGGTTCTCACCTGGCTGGTGAAGCCCTGACCAATGGCAATTTCGTGACCATTACCGCGACCGGTGTCAAGAAGACCACCGCCGCGAAGGATCCCACTTTCCGCGTGGCTGACAAGACCACCCTGTGGGGCAACAAGGCGCTCGTGCTGGACTGCATCGCTTCCGGCGCTGACGAGGTATTCATGGTGGAGAACGAGTTCGACCATGCCGACATCTGCAATTACAATGACGCGGACTTCACTGTGCCGGTGGGCGCTTATGTGAAGATGCGGCGTCCCGTTGCCGGTGATCAGGTGATCATCACCGTTGGCGATACCCTGTTTGCCGCTCTGAATGTGAATGATGTCGTGACTCCTGCCGCTGATGGCACGGTCGCCAAGGCGTAAGTATCAGTAAGAGGTGAATGACAATGTCTCAGATTGAAATCATGAAGGACTCCAAGATCGTGGAGGTCATGGTCGCGCAGGCCAAGCATGAGCGCGTTGACTCCCAGATCGCCGAGAACGCCGCCAACGTCATCAATGACCTGGCGAAGAATCCCAATCCCCATAACCGTTATCAGATCGCGCAGCTCATCGGTTTTGCCGTGAACGAGATCACCCGCCCCCAGACCAACTGGCTGGAGAATGTCGCGGATGTGAAGCGCGTCGGCTTTGGTGACCGTGCGCAGTTCAATGTGCGTCTGGAAGGCATCCGTGCCTACATTCAGGCCAAGGGCGCGACCACTGCCCGCTCCAAGATCGCCAACAAGGGCATGACCCTGGATACGCTGGCTGTCTCTGCCCGTCCTGTGATCAACACGGTCGAGCTGAAGAATGGTCAGGTGCAGATGGCTGACCTGATCCGTGACGCCGCCTTCCAGATGGAGCTGGCCGAGTATGGCCGCATTCAGACCGTTCTGAACGCCGCCGCTACCACCTGGGCTGCTCCCTACTATGGCTCTGGCACTGGCATCGTGAAGGCCACCTTCGACCCGATGATCCGTCACTGGGCGCGTATGGGCGCTGGCGCGGCTCCCATCATCCTGGGCGACATCAACATGGTTTCCCAGCTGGCCGAACTGACTGGCTTCAGCACCGCTTCCCCCAGCGCGTGGGCGGATGAGATCATGATGGAGCAGAATCGCGCCGGTTATATCGGCAACTACCTGGGCGCGAAGGTTATCAACCTGATCAACCCCTATGTGGACGAGACCGATACTCCGGCTCTGGACACCGACAAGCTGTACGTGCTGCCCGGTGGTCTGGATGCTTCCCTGCGTCCTCTGAAGGTTGTCTTCGAGGGTGACGTGGACTCGATTGAAGAGAACAACATCGATGACAAGACCTTTGAAGTGCGTCTGGATCAGTACTTCAATGCCGCGATGGTTCTTGGCGTCCGTCCGTATCTGTCTGTGTACGAGGCTTAATACAGACTTCCATATAAAGGGGGAGGGGCTTACATATCCCCCTCCCCCCCCCTAATTTAAGGAAATGAGGATCGTAAAATGGCAAAAGTCAGAGTTGACAATCCGCAGAAGTTTGATGTCGGCGTGAAGACGCTGAACATGCCGATGGGCATGAACATCAAGGCCGGTAGTTTCGCCATGCTGGAAGACAACGACGTGGAGTATATTATGTCGATTAGCAACCTTTTCCAGCGCGGGATTATCCGGCTGCATGAGGGGAACACGGAAGCGCTGGAGGCCGTTGGCGTGGCCGTGAAGGATAATGGCGATTTCGCGGATGACGCGGAAATCCGCAAGCGGCTTGGCTCTACGGTGGCGGCGATGAAGAAGTGGCTGGATACCGTGAAGGAGCCGTATATGTTCGACCGGATCTATGAGGCCGCGAAAGAAATGAATCTGCCGCTGAACAAGCTGAAGGTGCTGCAGGAGAAGATTCCGGGCAAGCGTTTCCTCGACGAGGAGTAAGTAAGGGCGTGATTTGATGACGGATGTAATCAGGCTGGCCAGGAAGCTGTACCAGCGGATTGAATGGCAGAACGTCCCTGATACGGTCGATGTGGATGACATGGTGGAAATGATCGAGGACGCGATCCGTCATCTGTATGTCGTGACCGGTCGGGCGCTGTCGTTCTCGGAGGATTTCTTTGTGCGGGAAGCAGACCCGGAGAGCGGTGAGGAGACGGTGATGTTTGCGGAGGATCTTCCCCTTGACGAGGAAGAGTATGTGATCGTGACCGCGCAGTTGGGCTTCTATCAGAAAGTCCAGAGCGACGTGAGCGACCTGACGAGCTACACCACGGACGCCATGAGCGTATCTCACGGTGACAAGCCTTTCGCGAACCTCCAGGAAATGATTGGCGGGCTGAAAGATCTCCAGACGCTGATTTATTATAAGATGCACCGTTATCATCTGCTGTAAGGGGTGACGGGCATGAGTTATGGCGTAAAGGTAGTTTATCGCAACGCGAAAATGGAACGGGTGGACGAAAAGGTCTACCGGCTGGAAGATTATACCGCGCTGCTCCGGAATGATCTGCTCCGGATCGTGACGGACGTGGAGGATGTCCTGTATGCGGCAAACGGGAATGCGGCCAAGGATCAGTGGGATGACAACACATGGGCGGCTTTCTGTAGGCTGAAGCACAGGATTCTGGATAAGGCCGGGAGCATTGGACGATTGCCGGAAATGATCTTCCCCTGCCCGGATGACAAGGGGGATGAAGCACATGGGAAAACCGTCCTGGACAACAAAGCGTGATACCGGGTATATCGGGGGCGCGTTTACCACGATTCCCCCGATCATCAAGAAAAGCGGCAAGGATTTCCGTCCTCCGGCGACGATTGAGGATGATTTCCGGAGGCTGCTGGAGCATGACGTCCCGCACGTGAATTTTACGTTTGAGCTGATCCGCGACTGGTATGACACGTTCGCGGAGGACTATGAGCCTGTTTATATCCGGGCGCAGCAAACCCCGATTGACTGGAAATCCAAGATCGGCAACTCGGACGTTTCAACGAACTTCAAGGTCACGCATGATATCCCCATCCACAAGGGAGACATCGTGATCCGGGAGGACGGGAAAGTATTCCTGCTGAACTGGGCAATCCAGTATCATCCGAATAATCAGGCGACACAGAGCGCGGAGTGCAATTTGTACTTTACGGTTCGCCGCCGCAGACAGGCAATCACGGATGAGCTTGGATACGCGGTGGATGACAGCGCGATCCTCGACCAGGATGAACTCGGCGAGATGACGCTGGGCTATGAAGAACCCGGCAATGAGGGCTATGACACGATTGTGAACGCGATCCCCGCGATTCAGACAGAGTACCAGGGGCGTCCGGATTTTACATCGAATCAGGGACAGCCGGGTATCACGGCAAACCATCTGATTGAAGTCTCGGTGCAGTGGAATGAGCAGACGCGGAAAGTACGCATCGGCGATCTGTTCGACGTTGGCTCCTTCACCTATATCGTGGAAAACATCAATGTTGAACAGACGGACATCATCGAGCCGGGGATGGATATTACCCATGGACTGGTGAAGTTCCAGGCAAGGCGTCAGGCCGGGGGTGAGCTGGTCGATGGCTGATATGTTTCACGGAAAGCTCATGTATCCGCAGATTGACCCGACGGCTTTTCGTACAGCGGTCATCCGTTACCTGTATACCGGCGTTGACCGGATCTGCAACGATTATATCCGGGTAATGCAGGAAGAACTGGACAGGGCTGGCCCAACTCCCCGTGACGCTTCCAGCAGAATATCGAAATGGAAAGAAATGGTGAAGCAAGGTCTCCAGATTGTCGATAAGAGGATCACGGCGGATGCGCTGGAGGTCGAAGTCGGCATTAAGAGCCAGTCTGGAAAAGATGAGCTATTCCGCAAGGCGTATATTGTCGCATACGGCGGTGGTCCCACTTATGGCGGCCCCAAGGGCAGGGTCGTATGGGATGCGGATTATCACAAGCAGACGAAATCCAAAGTACCGACACAGCGTGATCTTCCTGGCTCATGGATTATGGCAGGCAACCACTGGCTGGAGAACGCGGAGAAACGTTTCCTTTCCACGTATCTGCCGGATGGTCTCGATCAATTGATGCGTGACATGCCGCAAAGCGTATGGGAAGGCTGTCTGAAATGGGTTCCGCTCAATATCTGAGGAGGTGAGGAAATGTCGGCTGGAAATTACGTCGAGAAGAAAAGAACGTGGCAGGATAACTGGCGGGATGTGGAGCGCTATGTGATCTGGCAGGACGAGAAGCTCAAGGAGCTGATGATGATTCCAAAAGGCACACCTATCCTTACCTTCTTCAAGAAGTATTTCATGAACAACGCGAACGGAGACGAGATCCTGTCAGATGAGAAGGTACGGATTGCGTACTATGATGCGTATGGGCCTGATACGGGAAACCCCGGCATCAGGATGTGCTATAAGGAATTTGACATCTATGTACAGGATGATTATCTCCACAACGCCACAATGGATCATATGCAGAACCGCTGTGATCTGATTGCGGAGAGACTGAGATACCTTCTGCTGAGATCATATACGACGCATGGCCTCCGGTTCAGTTACCGGGACGAATATGGTATGTGGACGAAGACAATTGGATACCATCGTCTCCATGTTGTCTTTGGATATAAGCGGACAGTATGAGTCCGCAGCGCGATTGTGTGGGAGACAAGCGCGTGAGTGTATTATGGAGGAATGAAAAATGGAATATGTTGAGAAGCTCGGAGGCTATATCGCAGACGTGCCGAAGGTTGACTTCACCCGCTGCGATGGCCGCAATTTCCACTTCGACGAAGTGACTTCTTTCAACCTGAGTTACAACAATGAAAGCCTGACCATCACGGGCGGCTGGAGTGGCTTCCCGCTGGCGTACATCGATACCACCAAGACGCTGGAAGCGTCCATGGGTATCGCGAACGTCCCGCTGGAAATGTTTGAGATGGCCTATGCGACCAACGCGACGAACGGCGACTACGGCATCCGTGAGACCGAGCGTTTCGAAGTCGAGACCGGCCCGAAGATCACGATCCCCTACGAGGTCAAAGCGGACTCTGTGAAGATCACCGGCCTGACGGAGAGCACTGAGACCACTGTGAGCGCTGGCAAGTTCAAGGTGGCCATTACTGCCGCCACTGCCGAGGTGGCGGGCAGCACGACTGTAACCTTCGCTTCCGCTGATGTGACTGTCGGCGACACGGTGCGCGTGTCCTTTATCCGCCGCATTGTGAACGCTGAGCGTGTGTCTATCTCGACCAATGGTACTTCCGCCAAGGGCGAGCTGTTCGCGCACTGGCCTGTGTACTCTTCCGGCGATGACTGCACTGAGGCTTCCGAGAAGGGTCGTCTGCATCTGGACATCTATCGCGTCCGTGCGACCGCGATGCCTAGTCTGGACACCTCTTACAAGAGCGCGGCCTCTCCCAGCGTGACCTTCGGCGGCATGGATCCCAAGCGTTCCGATGGTCTGATGTGGAATCTGTACTATGAGCCGTTCGACGCTGACGGCCATATCGTCAAGAAGTCCGGCGCCGAGGTTGAGTGGTAAGAGGACAGGGGAAGGGGGTAAGCCTCCTTCCCCTTCCTGTTTTATAAGGCAATAAGGAGAAGGGTATATGGCAATGGAGACAAAGGAAATCCCTGCGGCGGAACAGGCAAAGAAACCCTTGCCGAAGAAGACCCCCGCAAAAGAAAAGAAACCGGAAACCGGCATTGTGGAGAACAAGGTGGTCATCGGCGGAGAGACGGTGGAAATCAAACCGACGAAGCTGAAGTATCACCGGAACCGGACAGCGGTGTTCTACCGGATGCTGGAGGTGTACGCGCTGCCGGATCTGCTGGCAATGGACATCAACCTGGGTGACGGACGTGATTCCGACAAGGCACTGATGGACTGGCTGATTGCGGTGACGGATGACGAAGATTTGATTCTCCGGCATTATGATGAGATTGACAGCGAGACCGTGGAAAAGATGGTGGCCATCTTCAAGCGGGTGAATCATATTGATGAAAAGGACGAGAAAAGAAAAAACCTGGAGGTCAAGGGTCAGACGGCGAACTGACTCTTGACAGGGGTGTTGCTTTGATCGCCACACATCTGGGGATTGTCGATGAAGAACAGATCGACAATATGAGTTATGTATTTTTTGAACAGGTTCTGGCCGAGCTGGGTCACAAGCTCACGTATGACGCGATTGTCAACTATGCCGGTAACTCTTTCTGCGAGAAATCGTGGGAGATGATTACCCGGACAAACCCGATGACGCTGAAGTCCGGACAGGATACAGGCATTAACAGTGTGCTGAATCTGATGGCCAAGACGGGCGTGAAGATCGGAAAGTTTGAGGGGACAAGGCACACGTCCGAGTGGCGGGATACGGATAATACGGATCATACAGATACCGGACAGAACACAGAGGAATAAGGAGAGGGATTCGTTTGAAGATTGATTTTGACGCTTATCAGCCGCAGGAACATACACAGTCTCTTCTGCTGAATGACGGGACGGATCTGACCGTGAAGACGTGGCTTCCCTATGACCAGCGGGAAGCACTGGCAATGGAGATTGTGAATACGGTGATGACGGAGGACGAGGAAGCCGGTGTGTGCTATGAGAAGTATATCGCGGACGTGATCGAGTGCTTCTTTATCCTCAAGTATTACACCGATCTGGAGCTGGGCGATTATGATCTTGGCTATGCGAAGAAGGTCTTCGACTGGTTCACGAACAACAATCATGACCTGTGTGAGCTTTGCGAGGTCACAGGGTATCAGTGCGAGGTCGAGCCGATTGTGGAGAGACTGAAGGACGGTGTGAAGGCACATATCACCGGTATGAACTCCACCCGGATGCAGATCCGCAAGCTGATTGATTCCATCTATGGGAATCAGGGTCTGATTGATGAGCTGGCCAAGTCCACCGAGCTGAACGAGGAAATGATCTCGCTGCTCGGTTCCGGCATGAAGATGCTGGAGAACAAGAAGAAGAGTCAGGCTGGACGCAGAACAGACGGCCTGAACTTCGCGAAAAAGTAAAAGTAATAAGGAAGGCAAGGGGCGTGGATTGAATGCCGAGCGGTGCATCGAGTAAATTTACAGTTGATATTTCGTCCGCCATACAGAGTCTGCAAACCCTGAATCAGGCGTTCAGCGCGTTCTCGACCGCTTCGGCTCAAACGCTGGCACAACCAAGGGATGCGCTTGGACGATTTGGTAAGTCTATCCAGGAGCTTGTTTCGGCGACGGTACAGATGGACACGGCGAAACAGCGCTTTCGCTCCATCGAGACATATGTCGATTCCTTTGGAACGACTTTCAAGAAAGTCACAACAGAAGTAGGCGGTCAGCTCCATACTGTTGAGACAGAGACTACGAACTACGCCAAGGCGCAAAAACAGGCTCTTGCGACGGTCGAAGATGAATTCAGAAGACTGAAGACGGCCTATTCCGGCGTTGTATCCGCGATGAAAACAGGAGATGCCGGAGCACTCCAGATGTGGAGCGCACAGGTTCAGCAGCTCTCGGCTTCCCTTGAATCGATCCGGACAAAGCTCGCCGGTGGTGAGACGTTCGGTCTTGATGGCACTGCGCTGGCACGGCTTCAGGGAATCATGGCTGACCTGACTACGGCGACGATTCAATATAATTCAGAACGGCAAAAGGTTACGAACGACCAGAACGCACAGATTCAGGCACAACAGCTTCAGGCTGTTCAGCAGCAGTATCAGATGTTGACTACTGCGCTGAATCAGTACCTTGCGGCTTATCGTTCCGGGAACACGGAAGGCCAGAATTACTGGCAATCCCAGATCACGGCGATTCAGGCGTATTTCGACCAGCTGAAAAATGCTGGGCCGCAGACGCAAGAAATCTCCCGTTTCATGGAACTGGCTGCACAGGCGGTTGCTAAGTACAACACGGAACTTGCCAATATGAAGGCCAAGGATGATCTGCAACAGCATAATGCCAAGATCCGTGAATTGGAGCAAGCATACCAGCAGCTGTCCAATGCCTATCAGAATTATCACAAGGCGTTCAAGGCCGATGATCAGGCTGGGATGGCGAGCTGGCAGACCCAGATTACCGCTACCCAGCAAACCTTCGACAATATCAAAAACATTGTCACGCAGATGGGGCTTACGGAGGCAGAGCAAAACAAGATCAATGCTCTGATTCTTCAGGCTTCACAGCTGGCGGCTCAGAACGAAGCGGCGGAACGGGCTGTGACCGAGGAGAAGAAACGCCAGCAGACGGTCATGAATTCCATCAATTCCGCGATGAACTACCTGATCAGCCGGTTTATCCTTACCGGGATCCGGCAGTTGTGGCGGGACGCGAAGTCTTTCGCAAAAGAGTATTATGATACCCTGAACGAGATCCGTGTTGTTACCGGAAAGTCTCAGGAGGAAGCAAACGCGCTCGGTGAGAGCTTCCGCGCAATGGCGGCTGAAATGTCCGTGTCCGCTACAGAAATCGCGGATGCGGCGACACTCTTCTACCGTCAGGGCTTGGATGATAACCAGGTGACGGAGCGTATGGAAGCTACGATTCAGTACGCAAAGGTTGCCGGTGTTGAAGTCAACGACGCCGCGCAAATCGTGACTGCGGCTGTGAACTCCATGGGTCTGGATGCAACGCGAGTGGTTGACGTTCTGGTCTACCTTGGTGACCATGCCGGTACGTCTGGTCAGGAAGTCGGCACGGCCATGCAGAAGGCTGCAGCGGCGGCTAAGTCGGCTGGCGTTGAGTTTGAATGGCTTGGCGCGTATATTGCAACGATTTCTGAAACGACCCGTGTCAGTGCAGAATCAATTGGTACTGCCCTGAACTCCATGATGGCACGTCTGCACAGTATCAAGCAGAAGGGCTTCAATGATGAGGACACGACCAAGGTTAACGACATCGCCAAAGCGCTTAATTCCGTTGGCATTGCGCTGATGGATTCGGAAGGCAACTGGCGGCGTATGGACGTGATCTTTGACGAGATCGCTCAGAAGTGGGATACACTCTCTGACAAGCAGCAGTCCTATATCGCGACTACTCTTGCCGGTACTCGTGCGCAGAACTACTTCCTCGCTCTGATGAACGATATGGCCAAGGGCGCTGAAGGCGGAAGTCGCGCCTATGAACTGTATGCCGGTGCGATGGAGTCTGCCGGGACTACGGCGGAGAAGTATGCTGTCTGGCAGGAAAGCATTAGCGCGGCGCAAGAACGGCTGACTGTTGCGTTCCAGAACTTCTACGCTCTGCTCCAGCAAAACGTGTTTACCGGATTCTTCAATAATATGGCTGGCTTGATCGCCGGACTTACAGGGGCAACGGATGCGGCCCATGGGTTGAATCTCATCCTGCCTATCGTGATTGGCGCAATTGTGCTGTTTATTGAAAAGCTCAAAGGCGCTGGCGGTCTCGCGGCTCTGTTTAGTGGTGCTTTCCATGCACATCCGTTCATTCTGACAGCCGCCGGTGTCATGATTCTGGTTACTGCGATCGGTGCGCTTGTTAAAGCCGCTACACCTGTCCAGAGAACCTATGAGGACGTCACAAAAGATGTAAGGGATAATCTTCAAAAAGTGAAGGATTCTCTGGCTGAAACTCAGAGAGTACAGAAAGAATACACGGATAAAGCAGCTGATCTGGAGAAACTCCGTAAGCGGTATGTGGAACTCACAACACAAACGAAGCTCACGGCAGATGAACAGTCAGAACTGAACAGTATCATCAATCAGCTGAAGGAATTGTATCCTGATATTGCCTTTAATATCGACCAGGCAACCGGTCGATGGGAGTACCAGCAGGAAGTCGTAGATCACCTGAATGGCAGCATTGAGAATTACTTAAAGCTGGCAAGAGAAAAGGGTATGGCGGATGCAAGGGAAGCGTTCAATAATGTAGGAACCGTGCTCTCAAGTATGGATGAGATGCGATCCAAGATTGACGAACATGGTTTTGTGAGCACAGTCCTCGGAATGACCGACAGCAAAGGAAAAGCACTGTACGATTATAACGCACAGTCCGGTGTTTTCACGCATCAAGGACAAACTGTAAGCGCTCAAGACATGTTGCCTCTCGTTTTGCCGTACATCATGTCACAGCATGGATACGTCCCATCTTCTGTCAGGCAAGAGGGTTGGGGTGCTTCTGCCAATGCAATGTATGAGTGGCTTGTACAGAATCGTCTCTGGGAAGATGAAAAAGGAAACAATCCATTCCATATACAAACCGATATCGGAGAAAAATGGTTCAGATCCCCAAATGAGTATGCTTCTTATCTCAGAACATCTGAAGGTATGACCATGGAGGCTGCAGCGGCGAAAGTAGACGAGGTCATTCAAGGTGTTTTATCAAGGGTTCTCACAAATTCACTGAATAATTATGCTCTGAAAAACGCGGAGTATCAATCCTTGATGGAAGATACAAAGACTGTCTATGGCTCTCATCTTGCCGCGTTTAAGAATCCTGATCTTGATCTGCCTCAGACAATTATGGACAATCTTGAATCTGAGTATAACAGCATTGCTCAGGGAATAGACTGGAGTAATTCGGAAACCCTTGGTGCGCAGTTCTTGAATGCAGCCGACAAGATATACAAATTGTACGGTGATGCTGCCAACTTCGCTGATATTGTGAATAATTCTCCGGAAGCAGTAAATCTCAAAGACGCGGAGAAAGAATGGAACAAAGCAAGAGATAATTATATCAGGAATCCGTCTGCAACCACAAAAGATAAAGCAGAAGAAGCGATGTCGAATTACAATGACGCTGTCGGAGCATGGAACGAGATGCTGAGTGAACTCGATAACCGCGATATGGCCGAAGAATTCTCCCTCGATAAGATGGAGATGGATCTGGAAGACCTCGCAACGGCGGCACAGGAAGCCACTGAGGCGCTCGATGAAACCGCAAAAGCGGAACAACATCTCGCAGAACAGAGAGAACTAAAATCTGCTCAAACAAGTGGCTTTAAGAGTTACTTGCAGAATCTGAAGGATACGTCCGTAGCAGCGCTCACCGGTGAGGACGGAACGGTCACGACAACCTTCGACCCGACTGTGTTTAGGCAGCAGTATGACAAAATTCCATCGTACATCCGTGCTGAGATGGAAAAGAATTACACCTTCCTGAAACCGGACAGCAGTTTTTGGAACGGGACGATGACACCGGAAGATCAGATCCGCAATCTGAATGCCGCTCTGGATTCCAGTTCAGAGGTTGCGGAAAAGTTCGCTATGGCGTATGGTGAGGCCGAAGCCGCGGTGCAAGGTGTTACGGAAGCTGCGGAAGAAGGGACTCCTACACTAAGCGATTACTGGCAGGGATTCCTGACCTGGCTGCAGGGCGGCGGAGATGCGTCTACTTTCCTCACCGCAATCACCGATGATAACGTCGCGGCTCAAATGCAACAGCAATACGAGAAATGGGCGGCGGAAGCGGCTCAGTTTGCAAACAACACTGGCGGTGAAGAAGGAACCCAAGTCTGGGACGAAGCATACATTGCCTCCTTAACCGCAAGCATCAACGAGCAGATCAACGGCACTGCGGAAAACATCAAACTGCAATTCATGGAAGTCGGGGACACCGCAAACGCCACAGTTCAGCAACAGCTTGATGGTGTCAATTCGTTGATTGCAGCGCTCAGTACGCCTGACGGGTTCAATAATTTCAAGACCGCATGGAACGACCTTGACAAGAATACGAAAAAGTCCCTGAAGAACATGACCGGATGGACGGATGATTTCATCAATAGTCTTGACGGCAGTCAAAAGTCCGTGCAGGGTCTGCAAAAGACACTGATCGGCTTGAGACTGGAAAAAATGGAATCTCTCGGACAGGTGATGACGGGAACATCCAAGGCGTTCACAGCGGCTCAGAAGGGCGGCCAGGAGTTCGCGTCGGCGATGAAGACCATCGTTGACAGAGCAAACACCCTTGCGTCTGCGCAGGGAGCGTACAACACAGTCCTGAACTGGTCTGGTGAAGAGACAAAGGAATACACCGCCGCCCTGACAGAACTCCATAACGCGACAGGTATTTCGGAAGCAAGTCTCCGGGATGGTTCAGGGATGTCGGCTGCACTCGAGAGTATTACGGAACAGGCCAATATTGCGAAGACCTCTGTTGCTGCCCTGGCTAACGCTTTGATTGCATCCGGTTCTATCTCTGTGGATGCTGGGCCTGTTGCGAATGGCTATATCAATATTGGTGCTGCTGCGGACGATAATGCGGTGAAAGTTTCCAACCTTGTCAATGAAGTGCTGAAAATTCTTGGTGCGACCATCAGATTCGAGAAGAACGACGAAGGCGGCGGCAAGTTTATTGTTGAAGGCCTTGGAAATGGCAAGACGGGCGGCAGTGGCTATACACCTCCAACGGGGAAAGGCGGCGGTGGAGGAGGCGGCGGCAATAAAAAGCAGACCACCGAAACCAAAGAGAGCACAAAGATCTCCAAGTGGATCTCCGGTATCATGTGGCAGTTTGATCAGATCAAGGATATGATGAGCCGTCTGGACACGATTAAGAGTACGTATCAGACGGAAGGTTACCTGACCGGTATTATCAATATTCTGAATCAGGAAATCAATCTGTCCAAGCAGAAACTGACCGAACTGGAGAGCGTCCGGGATCAGCTTAAGACCCGTATCGATGAAGTCAAGGAAGAGATGTCCAAGGTGGAAGTCGGATCCGAGAAATATCAGGATCTGGCTTCGACGCTCGGCACGTTACAGGACAAGTATGCTGAAGTGGACAAAGAAATCCTGAAGACTCAGGGTGATATTTCTTCCTACACGAAGGAAATCGAAAAGAACCAGCAAGGTATCCGTAACTTGCAGATGGGTCTTGAAAACACAGTGCTTGCCGCTATTGAAGCGAGGGATAAGCGCGAAAAGGAATCCTTTGAAGCGAAGATCTCTCTGGAAGACAAGATTATTTCTGTCATCAAAAAGCGTTATGAGACTGAACGCGACGAGGCGCTGAAAACTTCCGATGCAAAGATCGAAGCTCTGAAGAAAGAATCTGATGCTCTGAAGACTGCTCTGGATGAGCGCAAGAAACAGCAGCAGGACGAAGATAAGCAGAAGCAACTGAAGGAGCTTCAGGATCAGTATGCGCGGATTATCGCTGACCCGACCAGAGCGAAGGAAGCCAAGGAAATCCAGAAGAAGATCGTGGCGCTTCAGGAGGACATGGCATGGGATGCGGCTGAGAAAGAAGTCGAGGATCGCCAGAAGGCAATCAACAAGGAAGTTGAAGAGGAGCAGAAAAAGCGGGATAAAACCGCTAAGTACTACGAAGACCTTCTGAGCGACCCGCGGAATTTCGCAGAAGAAGCAGCCAAGGTCATGGCGATGACCAATACGGAAATCGTCGAATGGTTGAAGAAAAACGATGATGAGTATCTCAAGTCTACCGACCTGACCAGGAAGAAGCTGGAGGACGGCTGGTCTGAGACCATGGACACGATTGCCATGAAGATCAAGACCAAGTGGGCTGAAGTCTACTCCATCATGGCTGGCGGCGATGAAGCGATCATCGAATTCCTGAAGGCCAACGACCCCGACTATCTCGCGGCGAGTGAGACCGGCAAGAGAGATAAGGAGATTGCTTGGAGACAGCAGATCAAAGACCTTAAGA
>Ga0326512_10000917_pt1 | contig 24399 bp, 21 predicted proteins | sample 1_2617_0518_D_FD_203652 | JGI IMG/M metagenome (GOLD analysis project Ga0326512, IMG submission 203652) | Bovine rumen microbial communities from UC Davis, California, United States - 1_2617_0518 | ecosystem: Host-associated > Mammals > Digestive system > Stomach > Rumen | place: USA...
TCACGCAGGAGACTTTGCGCTATGATGATGTTACAAATACAACATCAAGCATGAGGGGCAAGGAGGACGCAAACGATTACCGTTATTTCCGTGATCCAGACCTTGTTACGATTAATGTGCCTGCTGAAATGGTTGAAAAGATCCGTGCGGAGCTTCCCGAGCTTCCGGGCGATAAAAAGCAGCGTTATGTTGAGGAGCTGGGTCTTCCCGAAGCTGATGCGGCTTTGCTGACGAAATACAGAAAGATTGCAGAGTATTATGAAAAGGCGTCTGAGGGAACAAAGAACCCCAAAACGGCAGCAAACTTCATTATCGGTCAGATATTCCGCAGTGTTGAAACAGAGGCTGAGAAGGAAGAATTCAATGTAAATGTTTCCGCTGAAAACCTGAATGAGCTGATAAAACTGCTTGACGGCGGTAAGATCAGGATGAATCTTGCAAAGTCAACGCTTGACAAGATGCTTGAAACAGGCAAGAAAGCAACGGAGCTTATTGATGAGAGCGATATGGGCGGACTTGATGAAAATGCATTGCTTGACCTTTGCAAAAAAGCTGTGGAAAGCAATCCGAAGGCAGTAAGCGATTACCTTGCAGGCAAGGAAAAGGCTGTAAAGGCTATGGTAGGCTTTGTAATGAAAAACAGCAGAGGAAAGGCTGATGCTGCTCTTGCTGAACAGAAGATAACAGAAATAATCAAAAACGCATAAACGAAAAAAACAAGGGCTTCCGCACTGATGTTGCGAAAGTCCTTATTTTTTGTAAATGGTCATCCGAGAGCAGTTATATCGGAACAATTTCTCTCAACGCATAGAACGATTTCTTTGTCATGCTTTGAGTTTAGAGCTGTGAGAAGCTGTGCAAATTTAAAAAGCTAATCATTGTCGTCATCCGGCGGATAGTCGATCCCGCCTGACACTTCAAAATCTCTTTCCTCATATTCTGTGTAGGTTTCAATGGGGTTATATGTATAGGTTTCTTCAGTCTGAACGGTTGAGGTTTTCAGACCGTTGTACTTGACTATGGGAATTATCATTGAAATGACATTAAGAGATATCCATGAAATTATCATGAAAATACCAATGGAAATGAAATAATTTGTTGAAAACAATCCGATGTCAATGCCGTTTTCAAATCTTGATAAAATATAAGTTATGAATAAAAGGACAGAGGCTGTCAGCGAAACGGTCGTCATGAAAATGACCTTTTTAAAAATTGAAACAATAGATGAATTCAGGTGAAATTCATCTATTTTCAATCTGAGATTTCTCCATATTATATAGAAAATAGTTATTGTGATAATGAGATAGCAGATGGTAAACAGTGACATATTTGTCCGGTGAAACAGTATTTCCAAAAGAAAGGAATTGCCCGTACTGCCATCTTTATCCAGAAAATCCGATGTATTTTCTATTGTTCTGATAGTCGGAGTATCTGAACCGTATCTTGCGTGCCTTTTGACAAATGAATTGAATTCTGAGATCGGTACTGTATCATCAGTGTTAAAGCTGACATAAACGAACGATCTATTGGATGACAAATTTACATCAGCTTTTTCGAGGGCTGAGATGGTTTTGTCATCATAAAGCATAAAGATAACTGGTGAATTATCGAATATTGCATGTTCGGGTTCTTGTAGGGTCGTTTTATCAGTGAAACGAAATGAAAATTTAGGCACAAGATACGGATAGCTTACTTTATCTGCGACACGAAAAGTAATATTGCCTGTATTCTTGATCTCTTTTGTGAATTCTCCCGTGTCAATTCTTTCATATATATTTTTTTTGCCTTGTACGGTTATGATATCTCCCGGCTTTGTGTCTTTGAAGAGCTTGCCTGAAACGACTGCGGCAGGATATTGGTCATTATGATCGCAATTGTCGAACCATGTACACGGTTGCAGATCTGTTCGGATAAGGTCATATGTTTCGGGATATGCAGTCTGTATTTCCATGGGAATTCCTTCATATTCCACCATGGAATAATCAAAGCCGTAAACCTTATCGACTGCTTTGTTATCTTTATAATATGGCAGCATATCCAGATAGAAAAATGACTGGTCATAGTCTTTTTCCCCTCTGCGTGATTCCATATTATAGGAAAGGGCAATACATTCAGTTTTGAGAAGGTCGGGATCATGTATTATTCTCTGTGCATAAAGGTCACGGAAAACTTTATCACAATTTGACATCATTGATAAAAAAAGGTTTGTCAGCAATATAATACATATAATTATCAGTAGAAGACCGCTTTTAACTATACTTGAGAAACTGATTTTCATTATTACCACCTTACAAGAAAAGACTGTGGTTATATTTTATCTTATTATCACACCAATGTCAACACCAGCGAGCCCCCCGGCGAGCCGCCGGAGCCATAACGCGGGGTTCGCTACATTACATTTCGCTCTGTCTGGTCAAGGGGTGCTTTCTTGCCCGCGTGAGATACTAAATGTTCAATGTACAATGTTCAATGTTCAATGTTCAATGTACAATGCTTTATGTACAATGTGTTACTACTGGCTGCAATTTTAGTTAAGTTGGTTGGCTGTGGTTGTTACTTAATGTTCAATGTGTTACTATGTATTTGCTCTATGGCTGCTTTCTTCGGAATCTCAAGGATAAGCTGCAAGCCGCTACAAAAGTAAGCGAGGACGCTGCCAACGGCAGCACCGCAGCGGGGATAAAAGTCAGAAAGTAAGCGAGGACACGCCGCAGGCGTACCGCAGCGCAGACCTGACGGGGGTTAAGGAAAGGGGATTTCAAAAGGGGGAAAACTAAAGGGGCTTGCCCCTTTTGGTTTCCCTCTTTTGCCCCATAGAGTGCAGCAGCGTATAGTTATAACAAGCCGGAAGAAGAACAGACGTAAACTAAAAAGGGTGACAGTCGTGCCACTTATATATAAAAGTCGCTATAGGCAAAATTAAAATAATATATAGAGAACTTTATGTATAGACCTGCACGACCTGCACCACTATTGCATAAATTATCTGCTCTGGATCAAATCCGATAAAAATAATGAGTGTTCATAACAAAGATAAGTTATGAACACTCAAACTGGTGCAGGTAACAGGACTTGAACCTGCATGAAATTGCTTTCATACGGACCTGATGGTCGCACACGTTCGGTGAAACCCTATTTTCCCCATTCCCATGCAGTTTTTGACAGTATAGCATGGAGGAACGGATATGTCAAATAGTAATTAATATTTTATTATATAAATAACTTCGTTAATGATTCTTTTTTCAATGCATTTTCGTCAGTAATCGCTTTGCGGCGTTAATCACTTGCCAACAAATAATTATTGTGTTATAATACTTTCATCAAACGGCGGAGGTGACGGCTTTGGTACTTAAGGAATCAGGCGAAATGTATCTGGAAACGATTTATGTTCTCAGGAAGGATAAGGGATTTGTACGCGCGATCGACGTTGGTACGGAGCTTGGTTACTCAAAGCCGAGTGTCAGCCGTGCGATGGGAATCCTTCGTGACGGCGGATATATTAAGGTCGCGCAGGACGGCGGTATCACGCTGACGGAAGCGGGCTTGGAGGTCGCCGAACGCACCTATGAACGCCATACCGTTTTAAGCGAGCTGTTTATGAAGCTCGGCGTTGATGAAGAAAACGCCGTGAACGATGCCTGCAAGATCGAGCACGTTATCAGCTCTACTACTTTTGCAGCTTTGAAAAAGCATTTGAACGAAGATTTATGATAATCATATCAGTCAACGGATTGTTTTTCTGTCGGCTGATTTTATTTTTTCAAAAAACTCTTGACAAAAATCAGAAGATATGATATATTACACTTGTTCGGTTAGCAGAGGGTAACTGACACAGAGACATCATCCGACCGGAGGATGTTTGTTTTTTGAGCATCGGTTAGTCTATGCTAACCACAAACAAAACCACGGAGGAATAAACAGATGTCGGAAGATTTGATTATCAAGCATTGTTCTCCCACTCTCGCGGGGCTGAAAACCGCCAATCTCTTTACTTGTGTTTATGCGCAGAAACAAGATGTGGAGCGTTACACGCAGGAGTTTAACCGGCGTTTCAGCCATAAGGGAGTGAAAATGCAGCCATTGGGATACGGCAATAAACGCGCCTTGATCTATGTATTTCGCCCGACACAGCTTGAAAGGGATTTGTCCGATCCACAGGCACGATCCATTTTAGCGTCAATGGGATACAAAAGCTTTGACTGTAAAGCTTGTTTGACCAGACTGAAAAACAGAGTGAAAAAGTGTCCCGAATTTCCGCACGAAATCGGACTGTTTCTCGGCTATCCTCCCGAGGACGTTCGCGGCTTCATTCTTCATAAGGGAAACTGCTGTAAATGCTGCGGTTGTTGGAAGGTTTACGGTAATGAAGAAAAAGCCCGGTGCGCGTTTGCCAAGTATAAAAAATGCTCCGACATCTATTATTCCAAATGGCTTCAAGGCACACCAATCAATAAATTAGTAGTTAGTAAAGCAGCGTGACGCTGCATCCAAGCACGCCTTTGGAACAGTCTGTTAGACGGAAACAACAGCAACGGCGTGGTCTGAACAAAATATAATACCAACGACAGAAAGGACAGAATGATTATGAGTAATATAGCAATTGTTTTTTGGAGCGGAACAGGCAACACCGAAGCAATGGCGGACGCCGTTAAAGCGGGCGCGCAGGAAGCCGGCGCTGAGGTCAGCGTTTTCAACGCTTCGGATTTCTCCGCCGATATGGTCGCGGATTTTGACGCGATCGCGTTCGGCTGTCCCGCAATGGGCGACGAGGTTTTGGAGGAGGATGAATTCCAGCCGATGTTCGACGCGGTTCTGCCCTCGCTTTCCGGCAAGAAGATAGCTCTTTTCGGCTCTTACGGCTGGGGCGACGGTCAGTGGATGCGCGACTGGCAGGAATCCTGCCAAAACGCGGGCGTATCTCTTGCCTGCGAGTGCGTGATCGCAAATGACGCTCCCGATGATGAAGCCGTTGTCGCTTGCAAGAATCTCGGCGCGGCGTTAGTTTAATTTTGTTAATCCCTATATTTGTCAATACCAATTTCATAATTCTGCACCTGCGCTCGCTGAAAAGCGGGCGCTTCTGCTTGACAAAAGATGATAGAAAAGATATAATATATTTGGAAAATCAATGGGTTGATTTTTATTTTTTGTAACGCAGTTAGCTCATGCTAACTTATGCAATAAGGGGTGGTTATCATAAAACATCATAAATTCTGGGCATTCGCAGCAGTTGTATGTATGGCGATGACATTCATCACCGGTTACAAGCACAAATAGTTAGGAGGACATAACGATGACAACAATAGGAAAAGGCGCATTATTATTTTTGGGAGGCGTTCTGTTCGGCACGGCGGGAATCAAAGTGCTTTCAAGCAAGGACGCAAAAAAGGCTTATACACACTGCACAGCGGCAGTGCTTCGGGCGAAAGACAGCGTGATGAAAACCGTGACAACGGTTCAGGAAAACGCCGAGGATATCTATGCCGAAGCAAAGCAAATCAACCTTGACCGCGAGGAAAACGAAAAGCCCGTCGAGCTTGAACTTGAACCGGAAGAAAAGGCTGAACCGGTCGAGAAAGATGAAGTTTAAGATTCTACACGAAATACGCGGACGGCTGCGGATACATATTCTGACACAATACAGCCAGGAGGATTTTGACCGTTTGTATTGCGCGCTGAACGCCAGTCGACAGATCAAACGCTGCAAGGTCTATCCTGCGACAAACGATTTGATGATCGAGTATACGTGCGGCAAAAAAGAAGCGCTTGCGCTGCTTTGCCAAACGGAGCCAAATACTGTGACTGTCCCTGAGCACGCCCTGACTTCGGTTGCGGCGGCAAGGGAGCTGAAAAGCGAGTATATCGGCAAGCTGTCCCGGAAAATCGCCGCAAGGTATTTCAGACGTTGGTTTATCCCTAAATATATCCGTATTGCGATCCTTGCGGTAAAAGCCGCGCGGTACATTTGGAAGGCTCTGAAATGCCTGTTAAAAGGCAAGTTAGAGGTCTCTGTATTGGACGCGACCGCAATCACGGTATCACTGATCAGACGTGATTTCAAAACCGCCGGTTCTGTTATGTTCCTGCTTGAAATCGGCGAAATATTGGAGGATTGGACGCACAAAAAATCTATCAGTGATTTGGCAGGCAGTATGTCGCTGAACGTCGGCAAGGTATGGCTGAAAACAGAAGGACAGCCCGTTTTAGTGAAGTCGTCCGAGATACGCCCGAATGACGAGATCATCGTCGGTACGGGAAGTATGATCCCCTTCGACGGACTTGTCAGTGACGGCGAAGCACTGGTGAATCAGGCTACCCTGACAGGCGAGGGTGTACCCGTCCGCAGAAGCGCAGGTGCTACGGTATATGCCGGTACTGTGATCGAGGAAGGCGAGCTGACGATCCGTGTCACACAAAACGCGGGTGCTTCACGATACGATAAAATCGTCACGATGATCGAAGAAACCGAAAAGCTGAAATCCGATGTGGAGAGCAAGGCGGAGCATCTTGCCGATAAGCTGGTACCGTTTACCTTTTTCGGGACAGCGTTGGTGTGGCTGCTGACGCGAAACATTACCAAAGCGCTGTCCGTCTTGATGGTTGATTTTTCCTGCGCGCTCAAGCTCGCGATGCCTGTAACGGTATTGTCCGCGATCAGAGAGGCAAACGCCTACGGGATCACGGTCAAGGGCGGAAAATTTTTGGAAAAAATCGCTGCTGCAAACACCATCGTATTTGACAAAACGGGAACTCTTACAAAAGCGAATCCGACCGTTCACAGTGTTGTTTCATTTTGTGATAAAAGCCCCGATGAAATGTTACGTATCGCGGCTTGCTTAGAGGAACACTTCCCACATTCCATTGCAAACGCGGTTGTCCGTGCGGCAAAGGAGAAAAACCTGATTCACGACGAGATGCACACAAAGGTGGAATACGTTGTGGCTCACGGCGTAAAATCCACGATTGACGGCGCGGAAGTTCTGATAGGCAGCTACCATTTTATCTTTGAAGATATGGGCGCGGCTGTTCCGCTCGGCACTGAGCAGAAGCTGCTTGCCATATCGAGCGCCTACTCGCGGCTGTATCTTTCTATCGACGGCTGGCTTGCGGCGGTGATTTGTATTGAAGATCCGCTCAGAACGGAAGCCCCGGGTGTCATTGAGCAGCTCAAAGAGCTCGGTTTTGATAATATTGTGATGATGACCGGCGACAGCAAGCACACGGCGAAGTCGATCGCGGAGAAGGTCGGCGTTGACCGTTTTTACGCGGAGGTGCTCCCCGAGGAAAAGGCGCGGTTTATTCAGGAAGAAAAAGCAAAGGGCAATACGGTCGTGATGATCGGCGACGGTGTGAATGATTCTCCCGCGCTGTCGTCAGCCGATGTCGGAATCGCTATTTCTAACGGCGCGGCGATCGCAAGAGAGATCGCGGATATCACTATCGCGGAGGATGATTTGAAAAGTATCGTCACTCTCAGAAAGTTGAGCAAGGCTATGATGAAGCGGATCGGCAGAAATTACCGCTCTATTCTTTCCGTAAACGGCGGATTGATCGCACTCGGCGTGAGCGGGTTGGCACAGCCGACCACGACAGCAATGATACATAACGCCTCAACGCTGGGAATCGGTTTGCTCAGCACAAAAAAGTTACTTTAGCAGCGTGACGCTGCATCCGGTCACGCCTTTGGAACAGTCGGTTTTAACGGAAACCCTCATTAACGGCGTGATCAAAACACGGCATTACAATTATAAAGCGATAGCAAAAGCCTGTAAATCCAATTCGGGCTTTTGTTTCAATGCAGCGGTTAGCAATAACTAACCATAAAACAGGAAGGATATTATGATAAAAACAACTTTAAGAATCGACGGAATGATGTGTTCAATGTGCGAAAGTCACGTTAACGATACGATACGTCAGAATTTTAAAATCAAATCTGTCAAGTCCTCTCATAGCAAGGGAACGACCGAAATCATCAGCGACAGTCCGCTTGATGAAGCGGCTCTCAAAGAAGCGATCGGCAAGACGGGCTATCAGGTTTTGAAAATCAAAACCGAACCGTATGAAAAGAAACGGTTTTCACTATTCGGGAGGTAAATATGAGTATCGTAAAATTTGAAGATGTCACAAGAATATACACAAGCGGCGAGCACGAATTGAAGGCGCTCGACAAGGTCAGCTTCACGCTGGACGAGGGCAAGTTTGTCGTTATTCTTGGCCCGTCGGGAGCGGGCAAGAGCACCTTGCTTAATCTGCTGGGCGGTCTCGACAGCCCCAGTGAGGGTACGATCACCGTAAACGGCAGGGATATTTCCACTCTCAGCGATAACGAGCTTGCCGACTACCGCGCGGCAACGGTAGGATTTGTATTTCAGTTTTACAATCTGATCCCCACGTTGACGGTTTACGAGAACGTGCAGCTGGTGTCGCAGATCGCGCCCGACGCGCTTGACGCGAAGCAGATAATCGCCGAGGTGGGGCTTACCGACCACCTGCACAACTTCCCGGTTGAGCTTTCAGGCGGCGAGCAGCAGCGCGTGTCGATCGCCAGAGCCTTGGCGAAGAATCCGCAGATTTTGCTTTGCGACGAACCGACAGGTGCGCTTGATTCCGAAACGGGCGTAATGGTGCTCAAGCTCCTGCTGAATATGGCGAAGAATTACGGCAAGACGATTGTGATCGTCACCCATAATCAGAGTATCGCTAAGATGGCGGACGTTGTTATCCGTGTCAAGAACGGCAAAATACGCTCGATCTCCGAGCAGGACAATCCAATGAGCGCGGATGAGGTGGAATGGTAATGCTGACACGAAAACTATTCCGAACCGCGTGGAGCTACAAGGCGCAGTTTATCTCGATGATTTTGATGATCACGCTCGGCATGGGTATGTTTCTCGGCTTCAATATGGAGTGGAAAACTATCGAGGTCGACACTTTTAAATTCTTTGAGGAAACCAATTACGCAGACTACCGCCTTTATTCCGAAAAAGGTTTTCCAGCGGATGATTTAGACAAGATTGAAGGGATTGAAGGCGTTGACGCGGCAACGCGCTATCTGTCCGTCAATCTCGACATTAAAGGTGAGAAAAACAAGAGCCTTGCGCTCGACGTGAGCGAGAACTACACGGTTTCGACCTTCACGGTCATGGAGGGTGAGGCTTACGACGAGAGCGGCGACGGCTTCTGGCTGAGCGACAAATTTGCCGCCGCGAATGATTATAAAATCGGCGACAGCTTAACGCTTGAATTTCAGGGAACGGAGATCAGCGGAAAAATCGTCGGCTTGATAAAAGCGGGCGAGCATATGATCTGCGTTGCCGACAAAAACCAGATGATGCCCGACTACAATACCTTCGGCTTTGCCTATATTTCCCCGAAAAAGCTGAGAAGCGTTGTTGAGGAAAAGGCAAAAAGCAGCACAAAGGAAGAGCTTAAGCAATCCGGCGTTCCGGCGGAGATGATCGACGACAGTATCAACGAATTATTTAAAACAGACGATACTGTCAACAAGGCTCTGAATCAGGTTTATGCGCAGGTCAATCTTATTTCCAAATTAGAAAAATCAGACTTAGAAGAAAAGGTAAAGGACGCGCTCGGCAGAACGATCATGGTATCGCCGAAGGACGACCATGTTGTCTATAAAGAGTCGCAGGGCGAGGCTGAGGAAGGCAAGACTATGGGCTCGGTTCTCCCCGTGCTGTTCCTCTTGATCGCCATTTTGACGATGGTAACGACTATGCACCGAATCGCCACAAAGGAGAAAACACAGATCGGTACACTGAAAGCGCTCGGTTTCAAAAACCGCCGTATTCTTCGTCACTATACATCCTACGGTTTGTTTATCGGCTTGGTCGGCACGGGCTTGGGCGTTGCCCTCGGCTACGTCGTCTGCAAGCTGATCATGAGCGAAAACGGTATGATGGGAACCTACTTCGATATGCCTGACTGGAGCGCGGCGATCCCTGCGTTCTGCTATCCGGTGATGCTCGGCACGATCGCACTGCTCACGCTGATCAGCTTCCTGTCTGTCCGTCAGCAGCTCAAAGGCACCGCCGCCGACGCGCTCAGACCGTACACTCCCAAGAAAATGCGCAAGGTATTTTTGGAGCGTTTCAAATTCTGGGACAAAATGCACTTCGGTACAAAGTGGAACATCCGCGATCTCAGCCGCCACAAGAGCCGCTCGGCGATGACGCTGTTCGGCATTATCGGCTGCATGGTGCTGATGGTCGGCGGCTTGGGTATGCGCGACACGATGTCTGGTTTTCTCGATTTGCTTGATAATGATATTTCAGCCTACAGCACTAAGATAAATCTCGTGGACAACGCGGATTTGGAGCAATCAAAAGAGCTTTGCAAAGAGCTTGACGGCGATTGGGAGAGCCTGAGCGGTATCAGCTTTGAGGGCGACACCGTCTCGCTCGATATCGTCCGCAACCCGAACAATTTGTTCAATGTTATTGACGAAGATAACAACCGGATCGACCTAAGCGACGAGGGCGTATATCTCTGCCTGAGATTAAAGGACAAGGCGGATATCGGCGATGAGATCGAATTCTCGCCCTACGGCTCAAAAGAAACCTATACGGTCAAGGTCGTCGGCTATAACCGTTCCGTCATGACCGAGAGCGTCACGATGAGTGATAAGCTCGCCGATAAGCTGGGGCTTGATTACAGCATTTCGGCGATCTATACCGACAAGAAAACGGACGAGATTCCGTCCTCCGACCTTATCTCCGGCAAGCAGGACAAGGCGCAGCTGATGGAAACGTTCAACAGCTTCGTGAAGATCATGGACAGTATGGTGATCATTCTTGTCGTCGCCGCCGTGATCCTCGGCATCGTGGTACTCTACAACCTTGGCATTATGAGCTATGTGGAACGCTCGCGCGAGCTTGCGACCTTAAAGGTGCTCGGTTTCCGCAACCGCGCCATCGGAAAACTCCTGATCTCGCAGAACATCTGGCTGACCTTTATCGGCGTCGTCATCGGACTTCCCGCGGGCGTCGGCGTGCTCCAATGGCTCCTGACAGCGCTTGCGGGAGAGTATGAGATGAAGCTGATGCTCGGACCGCTCACCTATTGCGTTTCTATCCTCCTGACCTTCGGCGTATCGCTGTTCGTCAGCTTCATGGTCGCGAGGAAGAATAAGAAAATCGATATGGTCGAAGCGCTGAAAGGTGCGGAATAAAGAAAGGAAGAACCATATGAAAAAGGATAAAACACCGTCCGCACTTTCACGGCTGATGGAATACGCGGGCAGCTATAAGATATTGACGTATATGTCGTGGATATTATCATTCCTCAGCGCGCTCACGGCGCTTTTGCCGCTTGTGTACATCTTCTTTATCATCAGAGAAGTGCTTGAAGTCGCGCCTGATTTCTCAAAGGCGACCTCGATCGTACATAACGGCGTAATGGCGGTCGTGTTCTCGGCTGCCGCGCTCGTGATCTATATCGGCGCATTGATGTGCTCTCACGTCAGCGCTTTCAGGATAGGCAGCAATATCAAGCGCAGATTATTAAAGCATATTTCAAAGCTGCCGCTCGGCTTTTCGGATGAAATGGGAAGCGGCAAGCTCCGCAAAATCATCAACGATTCATCCGCCGCGGCGGAGACCTACCTCGCGCATAATTTGCCCGATATGGCGGGCGCTGTTGCGACGCCGCTCGGGATGGTCGTGATGATGTTCATTGTCGACTGGCGGTTCGGGTTGGTTTCTATCCTGCCGATCATCCTCGCGTTTTTGTGTATGGGCAAAATGATAGGTCCGGCAATGAAGGAAGATATGCGCCTGTACAACAACGCGCTCGAGGATATGAACAACGAGGCTGTCGAATATGTGCGCGGTATTCCCGTAGTCAAGACCTTCGGTCAGACGGTTCACTCGTTTTCACGCTTCAAGGCGTCCATCCAAAACTACTACAAATTCTGTATCGCCTATACAAAGCGCTGCCGTCAGCCGATGCTGTTCTTTCTGCTGTTCATCAACAGCGCGTTCGCCTTTCTGATCGCGCTTGCGCTGATTCTCTCAAACGGCGGAGCGAATGTGACAAGCGACATCATTCTCAACTTCCTGTTCTATGTGATCATCACGCCCGTGATCGTCACAACAATGCAGAGAGTCATGTTTATGAGCGAGGGCAATATGACCGTAGCGGACGCGTTCGACAGGATCGATTCCGTGCTTGACAGAAAGCCCTTTGAAAACGCGGATAAGAATATAACCCCTGACGATCATTCCGTTGCGTTTGAGAATGTCAGCTTTTCCTATGACGGCGAGAAGCTTGCTTTGGATAACGTGAGCTTTGAAGTAAAAAGCGGTACCTCGCTTGCGCTTGTAGGCCCCTCCGGAGGCGGCAAAACTACCGTCGCGGGACTTATCGCGCGCTTTTGGGATGTGCAAAACGGCGCTGTTAAAATCGGCGGCGTTAATGTTAAGGATATTCCAAAGGAAGAACTGATGAACACGGTGTCGTATGTATTTCAGGACAGCAAACTTCTAAAGCAATCTATCCTCGAAAACGTCAGGCTGTCGCGTCCCGACGCCACCGAGCAAGAGGTCATGCTTGCCCTCGAAAAAGCGCAGTGTACGGATATCATCGAAAAGCACCCCGACGGCATAAATACCGTTATCGGAGCAAAAGGAGTATCTCTCTCGGGCGGCGAACAGCAGCGGATCGCAATCGCACGCGCCATTCTGAAGGACGCGCCGATCGTTGTACTCGACGAGGCTACCGCCTTTGCCGATCCCGAAAACGAATACCTTGTGCAGAACTCCTTCAAGGAGCTTGCAAAGAATAAAACCGTAATTATGATAGCTCACAGGCTCTCAACTATTCAGGGCTGCGATAACATCATCGTGCTTGATAACGGCAAAATTTCGGAGCAGGGCGTTCACGGCGAGCTGTTAAAGAAAGACGGAATCTATAACAAAATGTGGAAGGATTATCAGTCCTCAGTTTCGTGGAAGGTCGGTGAGAAGAATGCTTGAAAAAATTATGCGTAGATACGCAATGTCGCGCGAGGGCGCTAAAGGCTTTATCAACTCTGTCTGCGCCTGCACGGTATCGGATTTAGTGCTGATGTTCCCGGTGGGACTGCTCTATACTATGACCGAAGATATGCTGAATAACGGCGTAAACAGCGGCAGGATACTCTTTTATATAATAGGAATAATAATGTCACTTCTGCTGATTTACATCACGCAGTTCTGGCAGTATAACGCGACCTTCTTCTCGACCTACAAGGAGAGCGGCGTGCGCAGGATCACCCTCGCCGAAACGCTGAGAAAGCTGCCCTTGTCGTTTTTCGGAAAGAAGGATCTAAGCGACCTCACGACAACTATATTAAACGACTGCACCGTTATCGAGCATACCTTCTCGCATCAGGCGGCACAGTATTACGGCTCGATCATTTCAACTATCATCATAGCGGTATCCCTTTTTGCGTTCGATTGGAGGATGGCGCTCGCATCGGTGTGGGTGCTGCCCGTATCGCTTTTAGCCGTCAGGCTGTCAAAGAGAACACAGAACCGCTTCAACAAGAGCAAGAACGATACAAGAGTAAGGCTTGAGGACGGTGTTCAGGAGGCTATCGAAACCCTGCGCGACCTAAAGAGCAACAACGCCGAAACGGAATACATCGACAGCTTGGACTATATCATCAAGGACTATGAGAAAAAATCTATCGCTGCTGAATTAGGCGTGGCGGCGTTTATCGTACCCGCGCAGATGTTTTTGAAGTTCGGTATCGCCACGACCGCGCTTGTCGGCTCCGCGCTGCTTCTCGGCGGACAGATAACCGTCATCACCTTCTTTATGTTCCTGCTTGTCGTATCAAGACTGTACGAGCCGATGGCGGGTACGCTGATCAACCTCGGCGCTCTCAACAGCGCTCAGGTCAACATTGACCGCACAAACGCGATGAACGATATCAAAAAGCAGGAGGGTAAACAGGACTTCAAACCCGAACGATTTGATATTGAATTTAAAAACGTAGGCTTTGAATATAACGACGATGAGACCGTTCTCAGCGACGTCAGTTTTACGGCAAAGCAAGGCGAGGTCACGGCTTTGATCGGACCCTCGGGCGGAGGCAAGACCACTGTTTCCCGTTTGGCGGCGCGCTTTTGGGATGTGACAAAGGGCAGGATCACCTTTGGCGGCGAGGATATTGCAACCATCGACCCGGAAGCTCTGCTGAAATATTACTCCATCGTATTTCAGGATGTGACGCTCTTTAATAACACGATCACGGAGAATATCCGTATCGGCAAAAAGGACGCGACCGACGAGGAGGTACTGAACGCCGCAAGGCTTGCCAACTGCGACGAGTTCATTTCGCGCCTGCCCGACGGCTACAACACCGTTATAGGCGAGAACGGAGCAAAGCTCAGCGGCGGCGAACGTCAAAGAATTTCGATCGCGCGCGCTTTCCTCAAAGACGCTCCCGTTATTTTGCTTGACGAAGCGACAGCCTCGCTTGACGCGGAAAACGAAACGCTTATCCAACAGTCGCTTTCACGCCTGATCAAAAACAAAACGGTTATGATCATCGCTCACCGTATGCGCACCATCGCCGGAGCGGATAAGATCGTAGTGATCAAGGACGGCGAAACAAACGAGCAGGGCACGCCCGGCGAGCTGAAACAGCAAAACGGATTTTACACAAGAATGTTATCCTTGCAGACGAAGGGATAAGGAAAACATTTGAAATATAAGCCTTGACAAAACAAATAAAGCCTGATATAATAGCTCAGTAAGGTCAGGCTAACCGCCTGACTTTTATAGTTTACGGATGGGTTAGTCTTTGCTAACCTTTTGCCGAGGGGACGACTATGGAACACAATCAAAAGGTAGAAGATTATATGAGGATCATCTATCGCCTTCGGGAAAACGGCTTGGTACGCGGCGCGTATATCGCCCGTGAGTTGGGCGTTACAAAACCAACGGTATCTGTCGCACTGAAAGAAATGGAAGCGGCGGGTTACTTGGCTATTCAGCCTGACCGGACTGTTGAGCTGACAGAAAAAGGCGAAAAAATCGGTGAATATGTCATCAAACGGTATGAAACTGTTTATCGTCTGTTGACCGATTTAGGTGTGGACAAGAAAACTGCTGCTGAAGATGCTTGCAATATGGAACATGGGATCAGCGAAGCAACGCTTACCGCATTGTGCGATTTACGGCAGTTTTTGCGAGTGATCCGCCGAACATCTTCTTTGCAGCAAACAGACGAATAACTTTATACTATACGGTTAGCCCGTGCTAATCAATTAACAAAAGGAAAAGGGGTATTGCTATGCCGTTGACGCTTGCAGTTATCGGTGAAGAAAATATCATCAAACGCATCGGCGGAAATGCCGATGTTAGAGCGCACCTGCAAAACTTGGGTTTTGTATCGGGCGCTGTGGTCACAGTTGTCAGCTCTATGGGCGGCAATCTGATCGTCAATGTTAAAAATGCGCGAATTGCTATCAGCAAAGAAATGGCGCAAAAGATAATGATTTAAGGAGGGAATCAGGCTATGAAAACTTTAAGAGAGGTTGCTATCGGCAGCACTTGTAAGGTCAAAAAGCTCCACGGAGAGGGTGCTGTCAAGCGCCGTATCATGGATATGGGTATCACCAAGGGTGTTGAGATCAAGGTGCAGAAGGTCGCTCCGCTGGGCGATCCTATGGAAGTCACCGTTCGCGGCTATCAGCTTTCGATCCGCAAAGCTGACGCCGAAATGGTAGAGGTAGAGTAATTCCTATTATTTTTTAGCCTAAAGTTACCTAAAACTAACTTAAATTGATAAGAAAAGAGGAACACCAATGAAGATGAAGATTGCCTTAGCAGGCAACCCGAACAGCGGTAAAACAACGCTGTTCAACGCGCTGACGGGCGCAAATCAATTCGTCGGCAACTGGCCCGGCGTCACCGTCGAGAAAAAGGAAGGTAAACTCAAAAAACACAGCGACGTAACTATTACCGACTTACCAGGTATATACTCCCTCTCCCCTTACACCTTGGAGGAAGTCGTCGCGCGTAATTATCTGATTGACGAGCGCCCCGACGCGATCCTTAATATCGTTGACGGTACAAACTTAGAGCGCAACCTGTATTTGACCACTCAGCTCTGTGAGCTTGGCATCCCCGTCGTTGTCGCAATCAATATGATGGACGTTGTGGAGAAAACAGGAGTTAAAATCAACACCAAGGAACTGAGCCGTGCGCTTGGCTGTACGGTCGTCGAGATCTCTGCGCTGAAAAACAAGGGTATTCAGGAAGCAGCCGAAGCCGCTATAAAGGCTGCCGAGGACAAAAAACCTGTTCCCAAGCACACCTTTGAAGGCTCTGTCGAGCACGCTATCGCTCATATTGAGGAAGCGTGCGTTCACGAGCTGCCCGAGGAACAGCAGCGTTGGTACGCGGTCAAGATCTTTGAGCGCGACGAAAAGGTAATCGAAAAGCTCGGTCTTGATGAAGCGACCAAAAAACACGTTGAAAAGGACATACAGCTCGTCGAAAAAGAATATGACGACGACGCTGAGAGTATCATTACCAACGAGCGTTATCTTTATATCGGAAAGATCATCAACAGCGTTTACAAGAATAAGCAAAAAGGACAGCTTTCGACCTCCGACAAAATCGACAAGGTCGTTACCAACCGCTTTTTGGGACTGCCGATCTTCATTGCGGTCATGTTCCTTGTGTACTACCTCTCCATGGTCACTGTCGGCACAGCCGCGACCGACTGGATGAATGACGGCGTTTTCGGCGACGGTTTTCATCTGTTCGCTATCGGCGACCGCGAATATGAAGAACACGCGGAAGCGATCAGCGTACTGACAGGCGCCGCCGAGTCCGCGGAAAATGAAGCTGTTTTGACCGCTCTCGACTTTGAAAGCGAGGAATACGATCCTGACGCGGCAGTTACAGCCGTCAAAACCTTTGCTTCCGGCATAAAGGACAGCGACAAATTCACCTATGAGGTCGAGGACGAAGACACCCTCGAAGTAAGCGAGGAAACCGTCAGCGGCGAGGACGTTAAATCAGCCGCCGAGACCTTTGAAAAGAATAAGGGCAAGCCCGATGATCCTGCCGAATTCGGCATTTGGGTTCCGGGTATCCCCGTTATCGTCGGCAACTGGCTTGAAGCCGCCAAAGCTCCCGAATGGCTGTCCGGACTTATCCTCGACGGAATCATCGCAGGCGTTGGCGCGGTGCTCGGATTTGTACCGCAAATGCTCGTGCTCTTCCTACTGCTCGCGATTCTGGAAGCCTGCGGTTACATGGCGCGAATCGCCTTTGTACTCGACCGTATCTTCCGCCGCTTTGGTCTTTCGGGTAAATCCTTTATCCCGATTTTGATCGGTACAGGCTGCGGCATCCCGGGCATTATGGCGTCGCGAACGATCGAGAACGAGCGCGACCGCCGTATGACGATAATGACGACTACATTCATTCCCTGCGGCGCTAAAATGCCGTTTATCGGTATGATGGCAGGCGCCCTCTTCAGCGGTTCTCCGTGGATAGCGACAGGCGCGTACTTCATCGGAATGGCGGCAATCATCGTCTCGGGTATTATGCTCAAAAAGACAAAGCCCTTTGCCGGCGAACCCGCTCCGTTCGTTATGGAGCTTCCGGCGTATCATATGCCGACCATCGGCAACGTGCTCCGCTCCATGTGGGAGCGCGGCTGGTCGTTCATTAAAAAGGCAGGTACAATCATCCTGCTTTCGACCATCGTGCTCTGGTTCCTGAGCCGCTTCGGCTGGGTTGACGGCGCGTTTGGTATGCTTGCTGAGGACGAGATCGGCAACAGCATATTAGCGGCAATCGGCAACGGCATCGCTTGGATATTTGCTCCCCTCGGCTGGGGCAACTGGCAGGCGGCTGTCGCTTCGATCACAGGTCTTATCGCAAAGGAGAACATCGTCGGCACAATGGGCGTGCTCTACGGCGGCGGAGAACTCAGCACTTGGGCAACGCTTGCACAGGTGTTCACCACCGTTACAGGCTTCTCCTTCCTCGTGTTCAACCTGCTCTGCGCTCCCTGCTTTGCCGCGATGGGCGCGATCAAACGCGAGATGAACTCCGCGAAATGGACGGCGTTCGCTATCCTTTATCAGTGCGGTTTCGCTTACGCGGTTGCCTTGTGTATCAACCAGATCGGCGGCGCGTTCACGGGCAACCTGAATATCATTGGATTGATTATCTCAATCCTCCTGATTGCGGGTATGTTGTTTATGCTCTTTAAGCCTTATAAGGAAGCGAATAAGCTGACAAAGAAGGTCAAAATAAAGTAAGGAGTTGAGCGTATGATTCAATGGATCATAAGCAATATCTGGACAATCATAATCTGCGCTGTGCTGATCGGCATTGTCGCCGCGATCATAGTCAGTATGGTCAGAAAGAAACGCAAGGGAAAGTCAATGGTTTGTAACTGCGGCAACTGCAAGAACTGCGCTATGCACGGCTCATGTCATAAACCAAAATAAACTACATAAACCTCCGTTTGGATTTTTCACATTTCCAAGCGGAGGTTTGTAGTTTAAAGGTTATTTGAAGAAGCGGAACAATTGAATTCCCGGCAGAAGAAAAAAGATAATCACGCTTGTCACACAAATCACAGCAAATTCTAAGTTATAATATAATAACAAAGGCCTTCAAAGCTGTCCTTGCTTTTTTGTGCCTGTCTTTTGCGGTTCCTTATCAGATATCGCTACTTTGATTTTGCGGTAAGCGGAGGGTGTGGCGTTGAACTTTTCATAAAAGGAGCGTGAAAAATAAGACAAATTGGAAAATCCACATTCCATCGCGATCTCGGAGATCTTTGCTTTATCGTTTCTGATGCGGTCCGCCGCCCTTTCCAGACGATAATTCTTCAAATACTGTGTAAAGGATTCTCCGGTTAGCTGTTTGAAGAGCTTGGAAAAATGACTTTCGGAATAGTTGCTGACCGAAGCCATTTTTTCTACGGTGATGTTTTCCGAATAGTTCTCTTCGATATAGGTCAGCGACCGTTTAAGCTTTTCGTAGATGATATCCTCATAGGCTGTGGAATGATCCGCAGACTCGCAGCAGGAAAGAATGAGATACATGATCTCGAATATGTGCGCCTTGATAAGCAGCTCGTCGTGAAAGCGCTGGTAATGCGGATCGACCAGCAGATTGCGAATCAGGGGTTCGATCTTATGATGGAGAGGATGCTCCTTTGTCAGGCGCTCCGGCATTAGCAGTTGGCGGTTGTAGATAGGATCGAGGTACTTTTCGCGGCAGGTATCGTCCGCGCCGCTTGCGAGCAGGGAAAAGCGAAACAGGATGTTATAGTATCGAGCGGCGTAATCCCCGTGCTGACGGATAGCATGGATCGTCTGCGGGTGTACGATCACGATATCTCCCGATGCAAGGATATACTCATTGTTGCGGACAGAAACGCTGACAACTCCCTCGGTCACATAGATGATCTCCATCTCCTCATGCCAGTGATGGGGAATTCCGCTGATATACTCCGGAAGGATTCCGAGATAGACGATGTACGGAAAGCCGTGGGTTCCGTGGACTTTTGTTTCATGATATGCCGACATATGAGCACCTCATCGCTGTTTTGTGTTAATATTTGCGCGAAATTATGATAGTATTATAGCTTATACAAGCGTATAATACAAGTATAATCAGAAATTATGACGAAAAAGGCGAGTTTATGAAGAAAATGAATCTGTTCAGTCTGGCGTGGCCGATCTTCATTGAAACGGCTCTGTTCATGCTGCTGGGCTTGGTAGATGTTTTTATCCTCAGCGGCTATGACGATCTGGCGGCGTCATCCGTCAGCACGGCAAACCAGACCGTATCGATCATGACGATCATCTTCAATATTTTTTCCACCGCGAGCGCGGTAATGATCTCTCAGCATCTGGGAGCGAAGCAGCGGCGCGACGCTTCACAGGTAGCGGCTCTCTCGATCGTATTGCAGCTGTTTTTCGGCGTGATCGTCAGCGCGGTCTACCTGCTGTTCAACCGACATATCCTGATATTGATCGGCGCTGAGGGACAGTTGCTGGATTATGCCTGCCGTTATCTGTCGATCGTCGGCGGAAGCCTGTTCCTACAGGCGCTGATGGGAGCGATTTCTGTAATCATCCGCAACCACGGAATGACCAAGATCACGATGTATGTATCCGTAGGGATGAACCTTTTCAACACGGCGATGGATCTGTCGCTTGTACCGCGCATGGGAGTCGAGGGCGCGGCAATCGCGACCGCAGTCAGCCGCGCGATCGGGTGTTTCGTTCTTATATGGATTCTGTTTACCAAGGTCGAAAAGCCGTCGATCTTCAAGCTGCTCCGGCCGTTTCCGCTCAGGCAGCTGAGAGCGATGCTCAAAATCGGCGTTCCGTCGGCGATGGAAACCTTTCTGTATAACCTCTCTCAGTTGGTCATCACCTCCATCGTCCTGATCTATCTGAGCGAGAACGAGCTGGTCGCCAAAACCTATGTGCAGAGCGTCACGATGTTCTTTTATCTCTTCGCGGTATCGATCGGACAAGCGTCCCAGATATTGATCGGTCATTTGGTCGGCGCGGAAGAATACGAGGAGGCGTACCGACAGTGTTATCGCTCCCACCGATGGGCGCTGCTGATCACTCTTGTATCCTGTGCGATCGGCGTGCTGCTGCGGTATCAGCTTGCCGGTCTGTTCACCGATAATCCCGAGGTGATAGCGATTTGCTCCGATATTCTGCTGCTCAACTGTGTACTGGAGCTCGGCAGGACGACTAACCTCGTTGTTATCGCGTGTATGCGCGGCGCAGGCGACGTATACTATCCGACCGCCTGCGCGATCATTTCAAACTGGGCGCTGAGTGTATTCGGCTCCTATCTGTTGGCGGTCGTCTTTGATATGGGACTCTACGGAATGTGGATCGCCCTCGCCGCCGACGAATGTTTCCGGGGCGTCTTGATGCTGCTGCGCTGGCGAAGCAACAAGTGGCGCGAAAAGCGTTTGGTTCGTGCGAACGCTGCATAATACGGTTTTGAATAAACATTGTTATCATAAGGAGGAAACTGATGCAAAACTTCTCATTCTATTCACCCACCTATTTTTCATTCGGCAAAGACGCGGAAAACAACGCGGGCACCTTGGTAAAACGCTTCGGCGGCACCAAAGTGTTGATCCATTACGGCGGCGGCAGCGTCGTGCGTTCCGGACTGCTTGACCGCGTGAAACAATCTCTGGAAAAGGAAAACATCCCTTACGCGGAACTCGGCGGCGTCAAGCCCAACCCCAGAAGCGGTTTGGTCTATGAAGGCATCGAGCTGTGCAGAAAAGAACATATCAACTTCGTCCTTGCCGTAGGCGGCGGCAGTACGATCGATTCCTCCAAAGCCATCGCGGCAGGCGCCGTATATGACGGCGATTTCTGGGATTTCTACTGCGGAAAGCCCATTGAAAAATCGCTGGGCGTCGGTACCGTTCTGACGATCGCAGCGGCCGGCAGCGAGGGCAGCTCCGGATCGGTCATAACCAAAGAGGAAGGAATGCTCAAGCGCGGAGCGGGCGGCGACGCGATGCTGCCTAAGTTCGGTATTCTGAACCCCGCGCTGACACAGACTTTGCCCGCGTATCAGACTGCGTGCGGTATCGCGGATATCATCGCGCATCTTTACGAGAGATACCTGACCAACACGCCCGAGGTCGAGGTAACGGATCGTCTGATCGAGGCGCTGATGCTCACGATGATCCACGAAGGTCCCCGCGTGATCGCAGATCCCGATAATTATGACGCGCGCGCGAATATCATGTGGGCAGGCATGATGGCTCACAACAATTCCTGCGGCGTCGGACGTTCGCAAGACTGGAACAGTCACCAGATCGAGCACGAATTATCCGCACTTTATGATTGCGCTCACGGCGCGGGATTGGCAGTCACTATGCCCGCTGTATTCCGCTATGTGATGAAACATGATGTGATGCGTTTCGCGCAGGTTGCCGTACGTGTCTGGGGCTGTCAGATGGATTTCACTCATCCCGAGGTCACGGCGAAGGAAGGTATCGAGCGTCTGCGCTCTTTCCTGATCTCCATCGGGATGCCGAAAAACTTCGCCGAACTGGGAGCGAAGGAAGAAGATATCCCCAAGCTCGCGGATATGGCCTGCAACGTCAACGGTGAAGACGGAAAACTATACGGCTTCGTAACCCTGAACGAAGAGGATTGTATCAAGATCTATCAGGCGATGGTATAAATATGCAGTGGTTTCCTATTTCTCTTGACGAACGGGTTTTCGGCTCACAGCGATAAAGCTCCTGCCGGGGCAAACGGCACCCACTCATTGGCACACGAAGGAACTTAACCGCTGCCGCCTGCATCACCTGCAATTAATGGCAAAGAAATCGAACAACAGAAAAACCGCCTCACTCGCAGTGAAACGGTTTATTGAATATCTGGAATACAGGAACTGACCTCCGTTTGGATTTTTAGATTTCCAAGCGGAGGTTTCGCTTTTTATTTTTCCCGTGTTATTTCCTCAAAAAACTTCTGTGAAGCTTTGGAAAAAACGTTATCCTTTTTCCAGATGACGTGCATCTCTTCGGTGAGGGCGTTTGTCAGCGGCTTGAAGCACAGCTCGTTGTTTTGCGATGGGTTGATGATACTCTCAAGGCACAGCGCGTAACCCAAGCCGTCCTGCACCATCAGCGCGCCGTTAAAAATCAGGTTGTAGGTAGCGATAATGTTCAGCTTGCCGGCGGATCTGCCGAGCAGACGTTTGACGATCCCTGTTCTATCAGCCTGACGCGATACGATCAGCGGTTTATCAAATAAATCCTTTGGTTCAATCTCGGCTTTATCGGCAAGGGGACTGTCACACCGCATCAAAACGCCCCACAAATCCTGATTTGGTACACTGATGCTTTCGTACTTCGTTTCGTCTACACTGCCGAACACAAGACCGAAATCTACCAATCCGCTGTCGAGCCTTTCTGTCACGTCCGTCCTGTCGCCGCTGATGATATGAAAGTGAATATCGGGATATTCGTCCCTTACACGCTTGGCGGCTTTTGTCAGGAAACGCACACCGACGGTTTCGCCCGCGCCGATAAAAACATCGCCCGCGATATGTTCGTCGGAAACAGTGATCTCGTTTTCGGTTTTCTCCACAAGTGCGATGATTTCCTCGGCGCGTTTCTTCAAAATCCTTCCTTCATCGGTCAGCTCGATTTTCTTGCTGCCACGGATAAACAGCTGTTTGCCGAGTTCAAACTCCATATCCTTGAGCTGCCTTGAAAGCGTCGGCTGACTGAGGTGCAGGACATTCGCCGCTCCGCTGATGCTCTCCTCTTTTGCAACCATCAAAAAATAATTCAATACACGCAGTTCCATATCGTTCACCTCGGGTATAGTATAACATTTTGTTCTATGCCTGTAAAGCATATGTTTGTATTTGATATAAGTATTTGTAATTTTAATAATTGTAGATTATAATGAAGTTATAGGGAGGTGATTCGGTGACAAATCAGGAATTTCTTGAATATATGAACAGCGGTAAAGAGGTGATCGCAGGCTCCGATATTCATCTGAAAATGACGGAGCTTTCCAATGAAGCAATGAAAATCACCTCCGAGCTGAACAACTCCTACCACACGCCCGAAGAAATCAAGGTATTGATGGAAAAGCTGACAGGCAGAGAATTTTCCGAAGGAGCCTATATGTTTCCGCCGTTCTACACCGATTGCGGAAAGAATTTGAAAATCGGCAGGAATGTTTTTATCAACTCCTGCTGCCAGTTTCAGGATCAGGGCGGAATCACCATAGGGGACGGAACGCTGATCGGACCGAAAACGGTTATTGCGACGCTCAATCATCATCAAAATCCAAACAAGCGCGCCAATCTGATTCCCAAACCTGTGAAAATCGGCAAAAATGTCTGGATAGGCGCTAATGCCACGATCCTTCCGGGTGTGACCATCGGCGACGGCGCAGTCATCGCCGCAGGAGCTCTCGTAAGCAAGGATGTTGAAGCCAACACGGTTGTCGGCGGCGTGCCTGCCAAGCTGATAAAGAGGATTCAAACGGAGGAATAGCATATGAAGAAATTGACAGCTGTTTAGCTGTATTATATTGAGCGCCTGCAACAGCGGAGAAAACGAAACAAAAATAACTTCCCAAGTGACCACTTCAGCTGTAACAACCGCAAAGGAAACAATCCAGCCTGCAACCACTGCGGCAGAACAAACAACCGGCACAGAGACAACAAAAGCGATTGAAGAAACAACAGATTTGCAGGAGGAAGTAACCCAAGCTCAAAATGATGAACCATCTGAGCACGCAGATGAGAAAACATTTGAATTGCAAATGACGATAGGTAACACGCCTGTTTCTGTCGATTGGGAGGATAACGAAGCAGTAGAGGCAC
>Ga0326512_10000918_pt1 | contig 24395 bp, 32 predicted proteins | sample 1_2617_0518_D_FD_203652 | JGI IMG/M metagenome (GOLD analysis project Ga0326512, IMG submission 203652) | Bovine rumen microbial communities from UC Davis, California, United States - 1_2617_0518 | ecosystem: Host-associated > Mammals > Digestive system > Stomach > Rumen | place: USA...
ATTGTGCGGAAAGCGTTACCTTTTGGCTGTTTATATCGGCCATGAGCTTGTTAATAGTCTTAGCCGAAAGCGTACTAAGGTCGCTAAACAGCTGGTTCCAGCTCTCGCTGGCCATAAGGCGTGAAGCGGCTAACTTACTTAGTTCTGCCTGTTCCTTGGCGTTAATCTCTGCAATCATTTGGCTGTTGCCCTGCTTCTCGGCTTCTGCCCGCTGCTCGGCATACGTCTCTTGTATGTCGCTTAGTTGCTGCTGGTAGGTTCTGTATTGCTCCCGTAGCTCGTCGTAGAACGCGCTGCCGCTGCTCTTTGCGTATTCCTTCGCCTGCTTTTCAAGGTTTGCAAGGGCTTGTATCGCGGCCTGTACCTGCCCGTCGGTGGTGTTCTCTGCCGTAAGAAGCTGGCGTAGCTTTTCGAGCTGCTGGGTTCCCTCAACGTCTAAGCCTACCTTTAGGCGTTTGCCTTCAAGCTCTTTAATACGGTTCCGTAGCATGTCTAAGTAGCTGCCGCCGCTCTTTAGAAGCTCCGCGTACCTCTGTTTTGCGCTGGCTGCTACCGTAGCGTCTTCGCTGGCCATCTCCCTTGCGTAGGCTGCGTATTGCTGCTTTGCTTCGAGCATCTTGGCTATAAATTCGTCTTCGGTGTCTAACTCCTTGGCGTGTATGGTAGCGTTAAGAAGCTCCCTGTTCCGGGCGTAGCTTTCTTCAAACTTGATGCGCTCGTTTGTGTAGGCCGCGTATTGCTGCAAGAGCTGGGCTGTTTCCTGCTTGGCCTGCTCTAAAACTCTGGCTTCGGTCTCATCCAATATCCCGGCTTTTCCCCGGTCTGTGTCGCTGTTGTCGTTTGCCAGCTCTCCGCGCCGCTTCGCTAAGGCTTCCAAACGCTGACCTATCGTATTGCATTGCTCCAGCTCCCGGTTAAGCTGTTCTTCAAAGTCGGAAAGAACGGTTTGCTTCGTCTGCTCTGCTATCTCGTTGTTTAGCTTTTGAAGGCGTTGTAGGTCTGCCGCCGTTTTGGTCGCCTTGCTGCTAATCGTCTCGCGCTGCTTCTCCAAATAGTCGAGGTAGCTGGTTCCCTCACTCAGAATGGTTGCAAACGTCGTGCTTGCTGCTGCCCTAACTTCCGCATCCTCACTCTGTACCCACTTGGAATATTGGGCGTAGGCTGCTTTACGTTTCTGTAGCATGTCTAAGTACGGGTCTTTCGGGGTATTCCCGGAACCGCCGGAACCTTTGCCGCTGCCCGTGTCGAGCTGTATCTTCTTTAGCTTGGCCTGTTCTTCCTTAATCTGCTTTGCGAGGTCTGCCCGTGCGCTGTCGGTGGCGGCTCTCTTATATTGCGCCTGTAGGCTTGCTATTTCCTTTTCCACGGCTTCCACGCTCCCGGCTACGGTGGTCTTTGCTGCTGCTCCTAACTTGGATAAAAACTGCTGTTCCTGCTTGCTGAATTGCATTTGCATTTCGATGAACTTCTTCGCTTCGGTGCGCATCTTCTCTAATTCCTTTTCCGCGTCCGCTTTTTCGCTATTCTCCACGGTAGCCACTCTTGCGTACATCCCCGCGCCTACGACTTTCGTTACTTTGCCCGGCATGGCTTCTACTTCGGCTTGCTTCTTTAGAATTTCCTCGTACTTCTCTGCTGCAAGCTGCTGGGCTGCTAACGCCTTGGCCTTGGCTATGCAAGCCGCTACAAAGTTTTCGCTATTCTTAATAAGCACGTCTTCGGCTGTCTTAGCGTCGTACACCTTCAAGCCTAAAGCATTGAAGCGGTCTTCATTGTCCTTAACCCACTTCTCCCGGTCTTTCATGGAGCCTGTTAGGTTCTCCCATTCCGTCTTTAGCTGAATATACGCGGAAAGCGGCTTTGCTGCTGCCTTCGCTACTTCATCGTTGAATTTCTTTTGCTGCTCCGATGCCTTGGCGTTCTCGCTGCTCAACCGGGAAATAAGTACGACAATAGCCGTAATAGCTGCGGAAAGCCCCAGCGTCAGGGTTGCCATAAGTGCTTGGGCTGCTGCTGTCGAAATTCCTAACGCGGTAGCAAGCCGGGCGTTTGCCGCTGTAAGCATGTCCTTTGCCCGTGCCACTATTACAAGCTGAAACGCGCTGTCTTTGTTTAACGTGTTCATAACCTGCTGCAAGCCCATCGTTATGCTCATAAGGCTCTGAACCTTCAACATGATACGCTGTAGGTTCTCGTTCTCCCCTGCGAATAACGCTACGGCTCCCTGTGCCGCCGTGAACGCTCCGGCTACGCCGCTAATGGCTGACATCGTGCCTTGCAAGAGCTGGTTATCGTGCGAAAGTATCTTAGCCTGTGTCGCCGCGTCGCCCAAAGCGTCGGTAAGCCGTCCGGCTTCGGCCTGCATCTCCCTGTAGGCTTCCGTTCCGCGCTGCCCGTTGGCTTCCATGATGGCTAACTGCTCCTTACACTCTCTAAGCTGTGACTTTAGGCTCTTGGTAGCTTCTACGTTGCCTTCTATGGCTTTCTTCTGCTCCTGTAGCTTCCTTTCTTCCTCGTTCAGCTCTGCTATAATGGGCTGGGCTTGGTCGATAATCTGCTGACGGGCGCGTATTATATTGTTATTCTCGGCTACCTGTTGCTTTAGGCTGTTGGCCTTCGCATCGTCGCCAGCTAAAAAAGCCTGTGCGTACTGCTTTTGTAGCTTCTCGTTCTGTGCCTGTAGCTCCTTAATGGCTTGCAGGTTCTCGTCTATTACGGCATCCACCTTCTGAAAGGCTGTTTGTATGGCGTTAGCCGCCTGTTCAAAGCCTTTGTCTATGTCCGCGCCAGCTCTTACGCCCTCTTTGCTGAACGTAGAAATAGCCCTTTTGCTCTGCTCTAATACCTTCATCAGCTTTGCGTTGGTTCCGCTTACCTCGAAGGAAATGCCGCCGCCTTGTATATTCATGTCTATTGCTTATTAAATGAATTAAGTAACTCCAAAACCTGCGCCGCGTTATCGTCTGTTAAGGCCATGTCTATGTTCTGTTCCTTGGCCTTTTCCTCCACGCCCGGCGCGTCTATTAGCATCCTCTGAACGGTAGCCCACGGGATGCCGTGTTCCAAATAGTCCAAAGTCCAGCCGAAATGCGCACAAACTGAGCCCCGCCTTCCGTATGGACTTCTTAGCCCTGTTGCTCTATAAGATGCGTCGGGTCGCTGGTGCGTGTTGCGCTCATCAATCTTATAGAGTTTATAAAATCCCCTAAGTTGCTGACGTTGGTAATGAGTACCGCCAGCGTGAACAGCTCGGAAGGCTTTAGGCTGTGGAAGAATGTAGAAGTAAGTCGCCGTAAAGCTTCCTTGTCTTCCTTCCGGGTAAACCAGCCGCCCCGGTCTGTGGCTATATAATAGTCTTCGCCTAATACGGCTATGGCTACAATCTCAGCCGTTTTCCGGGCTTGTTTGTTGGCTATCATCTTAGCCGTCCTTAAATAGTCTTCGTCGGTAAGCCGGGCTTCGTCTATCTCCATCTGTACCCAAATCGCACTAAGACGGTCTAAGGTTGAAAGCGTCGGTTCCTCAATCTTGAAGACGCGCTTTTCGGTCACTACCTCGCGTTTCTTGAAGAAGCCCCAAAAGCCGGGCTTCCGGCGTTTGTACTTCAAATTCACGTCAAAGCTTACGCCTTCCCGTATCATAAGCCTTAGTTCGTTCTGCTCCGCTTCTAAGGCTGATATTTTCTCGTTTGTCTCTGCCATGCTCTTTTGAAAGAATAAAAGCCCCTGCCGAAAACGCGCTAACGTATCGCCGGGGGCTTCCCACTACTAACTTAAAAACCTAAAACTAACTAACGAACAGGGAAAACCCGTTTAGTTGGAAACTGCGGCTACCGTAATTTTGTTGCCCGTTGCAGGCTTCAAGGCTACCGCGTTCACGGTGATAAGGAACAAACCACCGCGCCCGTACTGACCATCGAGCTTGTAGGAAACCTTCGCCCGGTTGAAGGTGATTTGCAAGCCCTTCTTAGGCTTGATAATCAAAACGCCTTCCTCGCTGGTTCCTGCCTTCCCTGCAAGTTCAGCGGTTGGATCCATGATTTGGAAGGTGGCGCGAATTGCGCCTGGGCGTTCGGTAATCTCTATCGGGTCGTCTTCTTCCTCTGCGTAGAACTCGGTCGTTTCGGGGTCATCCTGCGAAACGGTGCAGCTGTCTTGGTAGGTAAGGCCGAGGGAAGCTGCTTCCTGTGCGGTTGCACCAAACTTAATTTCGGCCAATCCCAAAGTTACTGTATTTGCCATAATTGTACGTATAAATTTGTTAATGAATATTCCACGAAATACGGAGGTTTCGGTAGTGCTGTTTTACCTCTATCTCCTTAATTACTACATCCTGTTCTATCTCAAATTCAAGGTCGGGTACATTCTGCGCGTCTAAGAAGCCCGTAAGCGCGTCGCCTATCTCCCTCAAACGCTCCCGGTCGGCTTTGTACTGCTCCTTCCCGTTAATCGTCAGCTTCTTGTCGGCTGCGTAGATGTTCACGTTCGAGGTTCCTGACTGCGGCTTTTCGTGTGTTACGGTAATGGTGTTAATAACGATGTCCTCTGCCTTGCTATCGTCGGGGCGTTCTCCCTGCGGACAGACTACGCCGGAAATCGAAATAACGCCGTCCTCTACTGCCTTCGTGATAAGCCCGTAAAGAATATCGTCCGTGTCTATGCTGCTTACTTTCTTCATTGTATTGCGTCTTGAATGTTCCTAATAATGTCGGCTAACTCGCGGGCTAACAGCTTCCCGGCTTCGGTCTCGGCTGATGTCAATACGTCGCGCCCCTTGCTCTCGACGTAAACCGCGTAGTCCATACCTGCTACCACAATAAGCGTATAGCCTTCCGGGTAGTTCTTGGCTACGTTCATAGCCAGCTTTTGCCCGGTATGTACTCCTACATGCCCGCCCTTCACGGCTTCAAAAGCTATGTTTATCGGCTTGCCGTCCTTACAAACGACATAGCCAATAGAAGAGCGTAGGTTTCCCGTTCGGTCAGTAAATCCGCGTTCCGGCGGTACGAGCTTCGCGTGTGTAACCGCTTCCTCGCCGATTCTGCAAAGGCTTTCTATTATCTGCCTTTCCACTTCTTCAAGAAACGCGCCAAACGTAGCGTCTATGTTGCCTTTGAACTGCGCCGTTAAACCCATAGTCTGCTATGTAGCCTACCTTCGTCAAATTTGAGACATTCGCCGGAAATCCTAACAATCCCTTCGGCTTTGGCTCTCTCTACAAAGTCTTCGCTTAGAAGCTCGCCGGGTTCTACCTCGGTAGTCGTAACAACTATTTCCGTACCCTCCGGGATGCGTTCTACGCCTACGGGTATCTGCACCAAAGAGGAAAACTCCCGGAATACACCGTTAGCCGCCTGTACCTTGTTTCCCTTGCCGTTTGTTTCCTCCCGGCATGAGCCGCAAAGCGTGAAGGCTGCTTTGTCTTCCGTTACCCAGCTTCCGTTGGCGTTCTGTACGGCTTCGCCGCTGGTTCGCTTATATAGGAAGTGGGGGTATTGGTTGTTAATGACTGCTGAAATATCTACCATCTGTTGCTCCTGTCTCTAACCTTCGGTTTGTCGGCTGGAATGATGCCTAACTCGTCGCAGGTTTGGTTGTACCACAATCTTACGGCTTCCATGTTCCACGAAACGGAATAGCCGCCTTCGCTCACGTTGGCCAGCGGGATAATGCTGGAAAACTCCTTAACTAAGGCTTTCTTCGCCGTCTTCGCTTCTACGGTTGCGTCCGGGTCGGGTATAAGCTCCGTTTGGTTGGCCATGATTAGCTCAACGTCTTCGCCGCCTACCCCAAAACGCCGGGTTGTGGCTGTAATCCATTCTCTGTATGTCATTGCCTATGCTTTTGGGAAGGCTCCGGGCTGGTAGCCGCTACGCTGTAACCTGTTTTGGCTCCCAGCCCTTCGCCTGTCTGTTAGTGGCTCCATGAGGTGTGCGCCGTGTCCAGAAGGTAGGTACGGGAAGACGAAAGCCACGCCGGGAAAGCGTTAGCCACGCCCATAGTTACTTCCTCTACGGGTTCCTCGTTAGCGAACTTCTTAATAAGGGTGTGGCCGTTCATGGCCTTAATTGCGGCTGTGCCTTGCAGCTTGTTGTCTGCCGGGGTCTTCCAATAGGTATAACCCAGCTGCTTGGTCTCGCTGAACATTACCACATCGTCGGCGAACGGGTTGCCGCTGTAGGGTCGGCTTCCGTCTGCAAGCTCTAAGGTGATGTCTTGGTCGATAACCACAATCTGCAAGCCGTAAAGGTAGGCCAGCTTCTTCATGGCCTTGTTCACGGTGTCCAAATCCGGGGTGTCCTGCAAGTCGAGGGCGTTGGCTGCAAAGCTGGCGCACTTCTTCTGTACTTCCTCGGTGTCTGCGAACTTTGCGAACGTATCGACGTTCATAAACGCAAACTTCAAGTGAATACCTTTGGCGCGTGCTGCCTTAACGATGTTCTTGAAGTCCTTGGAAATAGGCTTCGCGCTCACGTTATCCCAGCTTGTGCTGCCTGTCTGATAACCCAGCTTCTGCTCGGCTGGTATCTCGTAGTCCACGTCGTACTCGGAAAGTACGCTTACGTTGTTGTCCTTTGTAAGCGTAATCTTACCCAGCGAAATCTGCTGCAAGGCCATCCACTCCAAACGGGCGGCTACGCCTGTCCAGCAGTATTCGGTATCTTTCGCCCAAACCTCAACCAAAGCGCGAAGGTCGGGGTTCTGCGAAGTCATGGCTACCATAACGTCGTAATCGTCCAGCTCCTCGTCGTTCATGGTGCGCTTAATCGCAATCTTGGGGATGTCGCCCTGTATGCGGTTAAGTGCTTCGCGGGTCTTCTTGTCAATGGAAACGCCACGCGCCACGAGGTCGGCTGCAATCTTCAAGCCCGTTTGTGCTTCAAGGGCTTTCCACGTAAGCGTATAGTTCTGCTTCAACGGGAAAAGCGTAGGGTAGTAGTAAGGCTTCAGGTCGTAGCTGTTAATTACGCCCTGCATGTCTCGCTCTACAAGTCCTACCATAAGAGTCTGTATCATAACTTACTGCCTTTCTCTTTAGATTAATACTATGCCCTTCAGCGCGTTAAGAATAGCGTCCGAAATGGGCGGGATAACACTCTGTTTGAACTGGCCAATAGTCACCGCGCTAACGAGGTGGTTTTCCAAATCCTTAACGTCGTAGTGGTCGCCTGTAAGTGCCTTCGGGGTGTACTTAAAGGCTGCACCGCTGGAGGCGTGCTCTGCGTCGGCCAGCATAATTACTGCGCCCTTGGCTACTGCGCCAATGGCTGTGCCTATCGTAATGGTGTCGTAGGTGGGGTCGCTGGTTGTGTCAATAGCGGAAATGGCGTAAGCCTTCCCGTTAATTGCTGCCATCACGAAATCGCCAGCTTTGAAGTGGTGGCCTTTGGCTACCTTTATGGCGGTTCCCGATGCTGCTACGGCTTCCAATACTTCGGCGGTCTTGACTACGTGATAGAGTCCGTCGGAACCCAAACCAATAGCCGAACCTTCCTTTATGCGTGTTCCCGGTATCAGCTCCTTGGAACTAACGGTTACGCCGTTGGGAATGTCTGCAAGGTTGTGGGTGCAGGCGTGTACTACTCGCGTGTCGCTCTGTCGCTTAATCTTCAAGCTCATAGTTTGAACTGCGTTAAATGGTTAAACTTAAATTTCCTTACCCGTAAGGGTGTCGCCGGAAGTGCGCGAAGCGATGTAGTCCTGTACGGCTTTGGAAACGCCTTGTTCGTTCACGGCTCCGAATATCGGCTTTCCTCCGCTTAACAGCCCCTTGTCGGCCTGTTCCTGTGCAAGTGCGGTTAGTTCCGTTCCCTGCGTAGTCATGAAGCTCTCAAAGGCTGCATCGTCTGCAAAGGTTCTACCCTTGAACCCGTCTAAAAGAAGGTCGCGGGTCTTCCCCTTGATTCCGGCATCGTCTAAGGCTTTGACAAAACGGGCTTCCCGGTCTGCTGCTACCCGTCCGGCGTTAATGTCTGTAATACTCTGCTGTATGCCAGCCATTTCGCTGTGGATAAGCTCCTTAATCTGTTCTAAGGTAAAGCCGCCGGGGGTTGGCTTCGGTTGCGGGTTCGGCTGGGGTGCTGGCTTGCCTTTCTCTACGAAATCGTACTTTTCTTTAAGGCCGCTTTCAAAAGTTTGGTTTGCCTTGGCTATCTCAGCGTCTGCCTTCTTTCGCCAATCCTTTACGTAATTGTCTACCTTCTCGGCGGTAAGTTTCCCTACGAGTTCGGTAGCCTGTTCCTTGGTTTCAACCTGTAGACTGAGAGCAGCCGCCAACTGTTGTAAACCGTCTTCTCGCACGCCCGGAAATTGAGCTTTCAGTAGTGCTAAAATCTGTTGTAATAAATCCATTTTGTTTGTATTTAAAGCGTTAAAACGCCGCAAAGTTAATGTATTAAATTGGTACGTTTGCAATCAAAGGCTAACAAACACTTCGCCAAAACTTCACGAAAAGGCTTCGTTTGGTGTCGGTTGGCTACGGCTGAAACGTGTGTTTACAGGGCTTTGCGCCCGTTTGGTAGCTCTCGTTCCGGGTATCGTTTGGCTGTATGCCGGAAATTTCATAACTTTGCACCCGGAAACAATAGTTTAGGTGTATGACAAACGAAAGAATAGAAGAATTAGCGCAGGAGCTTGATACGCTGGCCTTGAATTTGAAGCGTTACGAAATCAAAGCCTTGCAAATGAACTGCCAAAGGTGGGCTTCACGCTTCAAACGCTGGCCGCGCTTCATGCGCCCTCTGTGCCTTCACTACTTCAAGAAATGGGCTTCCCGGTATAACAGCGTCGTGTGCTTCCTGTACCCTCCGGCTCCTGGTGCTCCTATGCCTGTAGAAGAATTAACTTTAGAATAGCTGAATATGAAAGTTCCAAACGTACAAACCACCAAAGGAAAGAAGCCACTAACGGCACTACCGAATGAAGCCCTTATAACCGGGTTCCTTGCTTTCTCCGAGGAGTCGGATGAATTGGACTTAGTGCGCCTTCTGCTTATTGCTGAACCTTCGGAAAATAAGGCCGCTTCAATACTCCGGGAATGTCTCGAAGGTCGCCGTAAGCTTGTGGCAGTCTATCCGGGCAATAATGAAGAGCCGCCTAAGAAGGCTACCTATATAGGTGCAATCCCGGACGGCTCCTTATACCTCGCCTAACTAAACTTTAGGCTCTTTATATAAGCTATCATTTCCGCGTATTCCGTTGGCATAAAATGCTGGAATACGCGGTTTCCTAAGAAGGCGTTTTCAAAGCAGTGCGCCAGATATTCATGCCTGCGCATAGACACAATTTGGAAGTAGCTTGTAGAATGTCCCCATCCTACGCCCGGCGAATTGATAAGGCTCTTTAGTGTGTCCTGTAAACTTCCTATCTGCTCTAAAGCGTCATGTTTGGATATTCCCCGGCGCGTAAAGACTTCATCCCCGAACTTTTTTAGTCGGTCATAAACGCGGTCTATTCTCGCGGAAAGTGCTTTAGCGTACATCTGCCTTGCCTTCTTGGTAGTACGTACCCATTCCCGTTTGGTGTAGTCGTAGTGTTCTTCCGTCTTATCGTAAGTAACCATTTTCTTTAACCGGGCTATCTGCCTTTCGCGTAGCTCCCGCAGTTCCGTACTCCCGTATATAAGGCTTCTTTGGTCGCCGATGGCGTGTCCGAACTCATGGTAAACTACGGCCTTCTTCTCCCACTTGGAAAGCTTGGCGCGTCTATCGTTGTCTAATACTACCGTCCTGCCGTTGTCGGTTTCGTAGCTTCCCTTATTGGTGTGCGGTATCTTTAGGGTTGGCTTGAATTTTAACAGGTTGAAGAAAGCTTTATCAAAAACGTAATCTTCGCCCATGAGGTAGTCTTTACCGTTCTTTAGTTCCTCCGGCATGTGCTGGGAATATTCTTGTTTCGCTTCTGCTTCTATTGCCTTCTTTAAGTCTGCTTCCGCTGCTATCTTTGCTTCCCGCAGGTTCTTAATGCAATCCGCGTAATACTTCCCGGCTTCGCATCTGTTGGCTCCGCAAATCGCCGTATATTTGTCGGCTACGGCTTTGTTGAGCTTGCTAATTTGGTTGCGTACCTGTTGAAGCTCCGCGTAGGCCATGAGCCATTCTTCCTGTCGCTTTTCGGAAATCTCATCGAGCCGGTCTAACTCCGCTTCAAGCTCGTTACGCTTACCTGCAAGCCGTAGGGCATCGGCTTTCGTAATGTCTAAGCCCATAGCGTAAGCCCAGCGTTTAAGCCCTGTTATTCTTGCGTCAAACTCCGTACAGGGTTCTACCGTCTTTTGCGTCGCTGCTGTTGTCGCCCCGTTCATCCGTGTTGCCACTCCCGGAAGTAAGCCGCCTTCAATCCTGCCGCCTTGGAAGTTGTGCTTAATGTAATAAGGCTGGCTTTTCCAACCCTTTGCCCGGTCTGCTATGCTCTCTACGTACTTCGTAAAGTTCTCCGGCATGGCTGTAACCGTCCGGCGTGAAGGCATGGCTTTGTAGCTCTCGCCCTTAACAATCGCCTTTAGCCTGTTTGCCCTGCCTTTGTTGTATTCGTCGTAATCGGAAAGAATAGGCACTACCACGCAGCGGCATTGCGGGTGCCAGCCTTCAAAACGGAAGGTCTTAGGGTAGTCGCCCGCCAATTCGTCGCAAATGTCTACTAACGGCTGGGGCTTCCCCTTGCTGTCTAAAACGGTGTGGTTGTTACTCAACATCACGCGGAAGCCTACGACAAAATCCAGCTGCTGCCAGCGTAAGAACTCGCTTTCCCGGTAGGCCATGTTTACCTCTGTCCGGGCTAACCTCATGGCGTTCTTTGCCGAACTCCTGTAAACGCCCTGTCCGGGGTGGTACAATCTCGCCGCCTTACTAAGCTGGAGATTCCCGTATTTGTCACGGACGCGCCGGAAAAGCTTGTTAGGCTCCTGTAGGCACTCCCGCAAATCCCTGCTTAGTTGCTGTGCGCTCCTGCCTTCGCCTAACGCTACGTCTATACCCAGTTCCATCGTGTCCTTTATGTCGCCTACGTACTTCCATACGCGCTGGGAAAGGTCTAACCCTTCTACCTTCCGCTTTTGGAACCCCTGCAAGGCTTCAAGGTTCCGGGCTTGGAACTGCGCCGTTTCCTCCGGCGTTAGCTTGCTGGTTCTGACTATTGACCTAATAAAAGCGTCGTTCTTGTCGCAAGCTGCCCGCCATTCCGCTTCCGTTCCCCTAACTACTACGCCTTCTATCTTTTTAGCAAGCCCGTTAATAATCTGCTGGGCTTCCTTCCTGGCGCGAGGGTAATCGTCGAAGCTGAACGGCTTGTTTTGGTCGGGCTGGAACAGCGTACCCGCAAGGCTGGCGTAGTCTGCTGCCGCAAGGCTGCAAAGCTTGTCAATCTGACGGGCGTAGGCTTCCGTTCTCCTGTAGTGGGCAGCGTCAAAGCCTTTAAGCTGCAAAATTATCTTTTCTCTTTTGTTCGGCATAGTTATTTCATCGAAAAAACGCCGTAGAACGCTTTTCTTTCCTTTGGTGGGTAATTACACCAGCCGCGAGGTAAAACGCGCTCTACGGCCTTTTAATGTCCTAAATTGATACGCTTTGAGGTTCTTAGAAGGTCGGTTCGCCCTGTAAGAAGCTGTTTTCCTGCGCTTCCTCGGCTTCTATGGCCTTTATTTCCTCGTCCGGGTCATCAGCCCAGCCCAAACGCTGAACGGTAGCCCTCCGGCTGGCTATCTGCTTGTTTCCGTTGGCGGCTGTAAGGATGTTAATCTTGCTCTGTTCGTCCTCAATAATGTAGGGCGTAATTATCGGCTCTACTATAAGCTTGTCGGCTGCTGCCTTCCATGCTTTGTTGGCTACGCCTAAGTAAGCCTTCACGATGTTTATACGCCTCTGTAGGTAATCGTTGAAAATCTCGCATTTGTCCTGTACCTTTAAGTGCGCGTCCATGAAAAGAAGCTTTAGGGCTACGCCGCTAACGGCTCCTATGCCCTTCACGGTGTCAAAGGAAATGTCCGGCGTTTGCGTGATGGCGTAGATAAGCTTTAGAAGGGTCTCTATCTCTAACTTCACGCTTTCGGGTGCGCTTGACCAGCTCAAATATTTAGCGTCCGCGTTGTTCTCGCCCTCAATAATGCCGCCAGCTTCGCCTTTTCGGGCAAAGCCTATAACCCTTCCCTGTACGAATATCTTGGGGCTGGCATGATAGTCGTTCGTGTCGGCAAAGTTTGAAAGAAGCTTTTCCAATCTGTCTATAAGGCTTTGCACGTCTTCCCATTCTACCTTTAGCTGGCTTCCGTACACTACCGGGATTTTGCCTATTGTTATAGGCTTTGGGTAGCCCTGTACGGGTTCCCATTGGTTGGTCTTCTTCCCATCCTTTGTTGTCTCGCAGCTCCAAAGGTAGTGCAAATCCTTCGTGTACGTCTCGAAGAAAGTCAGGGTTTTGCCGTCTGCCGTCTTTCGCTGGAACTCACGGCTAAAGGCTATCATATCCCGGTTCTCGTCGAAGTACGGGTAAAGCCTGTCGCCGTAAGCCGGACTAAACAGGGCTACCTTGAACTTTACCTTTGTCTTGAAGCCGTAAAGTTCGTGTTCCTCTGCTTCCACAGGATACCAATATTCGGCTACCTCTGTCGTGCCGTATATGTTCCGCGCTGCCCTTCGGTTAATGGTGCTAATCTTCACGTCGTAGAAGATGCGCTTTATAGCCTGCAAAACGGCTGCTTCGTCTTCGCCTTCCGGGGTGCAGTTGTACGTTACCGGGTTCCCGAACGTGAAGGAAACAGCCCGGTCTCTTATAAGCCGCTGAATTGCCAAAGCTATACGCGCTACCTTCTCAATCCTAACGCCTTTTTCCGGCATTCCGTCTTCCGCGTTTACGTTCACGTTGCGGACTTGCCCGTAGTCTTCGCTGTTCGGGTCGGTTACTACCATCTTGTTTGGGCGTTTTACCGGGTCGTTAATGTCGTGCAGCTTCGGGTCTATCTGCTGGGTGTACTGCTCTGCCTTCGGCTCGCTGGTTAAGCGTCCGTTCTTCAGCTCTGCCATGATGCCGGGAAGGTCTGCGCCTTCCTTCGTGCTCTCCCTTAGAAGGTCTACAATCGTAAGGGTCTTTACTTCGTCTTCGTTCATGTCTGTATGAATTTAATTAGTTACTAAAATATTCCTGCTAAGTGCTGGGCGTTCTGCTTCCGCTTCTCTACGGTTCCCGTAAGTGCGTCCGGGGCATCGTCATGTGCGTTGCCGCCTTCTTTCTTGTATTGCGTAATAGCCTTGTAGAACTGCGGCCAAAGCAAATCCCAGCGGGTAGGCATAACGCAAAGGTTCTGTACTTCGTTGGAATGGTTGAAGATGCGAACGTCCTTATTCTCCGTTTGCGTGAAGTAGAAGAATGTCGTTTTTCGGTTGCCTATGATGCGGCAGTTCTCGCAAACCTTCCGGCCAAACCCGCGCCCGCCGTTATTGCTCTCTACGATGCATTCCTCTACCTCGTACTTGCTCAACCTCCGGGCGGTCTCGCTCTCCGTTACCTCCATCGGGGCTTGGGTATAGTAAACGTCTAATATGAAGTTGCCTATTTCCGTTTCAACGTAAATAATGCAGCATAAGAAGTCCTTACCCGTGTCGGCTGTGTCTATGTACGCCTTAATCTTCCGCTTCCGGGTTATAGGTACGGCTTCGTAGGTGCTGAACTTCCGTTCGTACATAAGCCCGGTAATCGGTCGCGGGTTCTGCATGTATTGGGTATCGAAGACAAAGGCGTTTTTCTCCCGAAGGTCGTGCAGTTCCTCTAAGGTGTGCTTAAACGGCCAAAGGGCTACTTCCTCGCCGTTCTCGTCATGCTGGATAACGGGAAGGCTCAATACTTCCCAATCCTCCGGCTCCAGCTTTTGAAGGTAGCCGCAAAGGTCTTCTTCGTCGAGCCTTTGCATGATGATTATAATCGGGGTGTTTCGGCTGTTCACGCGGTTTCGGATGGTAGTCTCGAACTTTTGGTTTACCTTCTCGCGTACCGTCTCGCTCCGGGCATCGTCCGGCTTAATCGGGTCGTCTATGACTATCGCGCCGCCAAAGTTGCCGTCATCCACGCTGGCCAGTTCTTCCACTTCCGCGCTAAGTTCTTCTTCTTCGTCTTTGTCCACTATGCCCGCGCCAAAGCCTGTTACCTGTCCGGCTGAACTTACCGCGTACAAACCGCCGCCAGCTGACGTAAACCATTTCCGGGTGTTTATGCTGGTAGGCTTTGTTTCCGGGAACAGTCGCCTATAGCTGTCTTCCCTTAGTATTTCCTGCACTCCCCGGCTGTTGTCTCTCGCCAAATCGTCGGAATAACTGAGGTGTATAAACTTCGCCTTCGGGTTTATCGCCAATCCCATAGCTATGAAGTTCTTAACGGCCAGCTCTGTCTTTCCGTATCGGGGGGCTATGTTTATAATAAGCCGCTTGCACTCGCCGGAAAGAACCCGGTCTAACGCCTTGCCTATAGCTACATGGTGCTGGCCTACGACAAATTTACGCTTAAACTTCTGTTTGAAGAAGTAGCGCGTAAAGTTTAGAACGCTGTGCAGCGTCCACGTCTTTAGCAGGTCTATGTCTCTTACTTGCTCCATGCGCTAATAGTCCTTTTCAAGCTCTCCTATAAACTCCTTCGCTTCTTCCTTGGTAAGCGTCCGGGGTGCTACTATGTCGCTGCCGTTGGCTCCCGTCAGCTCTATACGCTGTATTGCCTTGCCGTGAAGCTTCGCCGTAAGCTTGTCTATTGTCGTAGTCTTCCCGGCGTTCATGTCGAATATGATAGCCCGTGCGTAGGTTCGTGCAAGGGCTGGGGCAGTATCGTCTGCGGCTAATAGCTTCAAGTCCGGCAAATCCATCGTTATAAGTGCTTCGTACCATTCCGTAACCTCAAAAGCGGAAATACCAAAGTATTTCTTCGCCTTCTTTTTGCCCATGATGCGCTCCCGGAACTCTTTTACTCGGTTCCGTGGTCTGCCGTTTGGGTTCCCGCTCTGTCCGGGCTGGAATTTGTACTTTTCTATATTCTGCTGGTTCGCCATTGGCTGTCGCTGTTATTTCTGTTTTTTGTCGCTGTTTCCTTCTGTCTTGAAGTTGCCTAAGTATTCCGCTTTCTCGCCCGTCAATTCCTCGTAACGCTTGCAAATAACGTCAATATAGGCAGGGTCTAACTCAACCATGTAACAGGCGCGTCCTAACTGCTCCGCAGCCATCATAGTGCTGCCGGAACCTCCGAACGTGTCTAACACTACTTCGCCGGGGCGTGTGCTGTTCTTTATTAGTCTGCCCATGAGCTTTAACGGCTTCATGGTGGGGTGGTCTGCGCTTCTTAGCGGCTTGTCTTCGTGTATGTCCGTAGTCGGCAAATCTAAGACTTTTTGCAGCAAATCCTTTAGCTCCTGTTTCGTCAAAGCGTTTAGATCTAAATCTTCGTCTTCCGTTACCGTTATCAGGTCGCGCCGGGCTACAAAGTAATGCGACGCGCCGGGCTTCCAACCGTAAAGACATGGTTCGTGCTTCCATTGGTAGTCCTGCCTTCCTAAAACTATGTTGTTCTTTACCCAGATAAGAATTTGCTTTAGTTCCCAGCCTGTGCGCTGTACTGCAAGCTTGAAGTTAAGCCCTTCCGTTCCTGCGTGCCAAATGTAGAACGCGCCGCCGGGCTTTAGGTGCTCGTTTATGTTACTGAAAGCTGAATACAGAAATTCTTGGAACTGCCCGGCTTCCATTTTGTCATTGGCTATATCCTTCTGAACTCTGTTTCCTTTGTCCGCAGCGTTAAGTGCTTCGTTCTTGCTGCTGTAGTCCACGTTATAGGGCGGGTCGGTAAGAAGCAAGTCCGCTTTTTGGTCGCCCATGAGTATGCGCAAAACCTCCGGGTCTGTGCTGTCGCCGCAAATAAGGCGGTGTCTTCCCAAACGGAAAATATCGCCTTCCTTCGCCTTTGGCTTACCTGTTACGCTGGCTGGGTTGAAGTTGTCTTCCTCTGCTTCGTCTTCCTTAACTTCGCCGTCCATCGGTGGCAGGTCTATGCCCCAGCGGTCTAATTCCTCGGCGTTCCAAAGGTTGCCTAACGCTTCAAAATCCCACTCCCCAAAGCTGTTGTTATCCTTAATCGTGACGGCTCTAAGCTGCTCCGGGGTGGCTCCGGCTGGGATAACCTTGCAAATGGCTTCCTTATAGCCTAATTCCTTCAAAGCCCGGTAGCGCATGTTACCGCCAATAATAACGTACTTCCCTTCGTGCTGGTAAACCAACACTTCGCGCAGGGATAGCATTTCGGGGTTTTCCTCTATGCTGGCCTTTAGTTTCTTGAACTTCACTACGTCAATATTCCGGGGGTTGGCTGGAACTCCCGGAATTTGCCCCTTGTTAGTTTCAAGCTGCGACAAAGGAATAATAACGCTCTGCTGTAGCTTCGCCGGGTCTACTGACTTCCCGGCTGGCCTTGCTTTCTTTTCCGCTTTCTTTTCTGCCATAGCTGAACCTTAAAAGGGTAAGTCGTAATCGATATCGTCAAAGCCGCCGCCGCTGTCGCTGCTGTTACTGCCGCCGTCGCCTTCGGCCTTCATGACGATGCCTTTTGCCGGGTTGCCGCCAAACTCCAAATAAGCGGCCAAAACCAAAGCGGCCACTACTGCAAACAAAAATAAAAAACTCGCTGTAATCATAGCCTTCTGCCTTTAATCATTAAACTTCTGTTTTGTTATGACATCCCAAAGCTGGTGATGTCTGATGTCTTTCTGTATCGTCGCGAAACGCTCCATAACCTTGCTGAAAGCTTCTTCATAGAAGTCGTATAGTACCGGGTTCCCTTCTATCGTGAACTGCTCTACGTTGCCGGAGCTTCTTAGGTTCGCTGAACCGCTTACTACAATCTTGTCGCCGTCGCTTGTTAGGAACTGAACTATTTTAGTATGAATACCAGCTATTGCAAGCTGGAAGCGGTTTTCTTTGTCGAGCTTTCTGCGTATGAAGGGAATAAGCTGGTAACGCTCGTTCCCGTAGAAGTAAATCGAAAGAAGCATGTCTAACTGCTGAATGTAGCCCTTATCCATAAGCCGGGCTAACGCTTCTACGTTCTTTTGGTTTACTGACAGGGTGCTGATAAGCATCTTTTCTACGTGTATCTTGTGCTCCCAAATGTAGGCTGCTATAAAGTCGCCAAACACAAAGTCGCCGCTTACTATAGCGTCGTACCGGGTTCCGTTCGTAACCTTCAATTCACGCGCCATCTTTGCCGCGTTCTTGTATAGTACGGGTATTCCCGTTATCGGCGGCAGCGGGGGCGTGTAGCGCGTCGGCATTGCCCGGTCGGTTTGTTCTTCCTCCGGGGCGCGTGTGGCTTTGACCTTCGGCAAGTCTAAGCCGGAAAGGTCGAGCTTCGGGAGGTCTATGCTGCCGAAGTCCACTTTTGCCGTTTTCTTTTCTTGTTTCTTTTTCATTTCTTCTATTTTCTGCCACTTTCTGAAAGAAAAACGGGTAGCGGCTCACGCCGCCGCCCGCTCTCGCGTTCCGGGTGTTTCCCGGTTCGCTCGCTATATGGTTCGCATGTACAAAAAAAATTTAAATCGGGTGCAAAGTTAGGGCGTTTTCGTAATACTTTAATACGAAAACGCCCTAAAAAACTTCGCCAAAACTTCGCTAAAGCCCTTCAAGTGTTTTAATAAACCTTTTGTAACTTGTAGTGTATCAGCGTATTACGTTATTAAATCCAAATAAGAAGGTTTGTTCCTGCTTGTTTTACTCGCTATTATTGGCTGGCTTCAAATAGTCATTAACTACGGAAATAAACCCTTCCAAAGTCCGGCAAACTACGTACTTGTTCCCTGCTTCCTCTGCTGCCTGCTGCCATATCTTTTGGCTCTCCCGCTGTTCGCTCCACTTTTCTGTTGTCTTCATCTCAATACAAAGTGAAGCGTAGCCGCCGGAAGGCTTTAGCAGAATTAGGTCGGCCACTCCCGCCGTTACGCCTTCTTTCTTCATCTGCTTGGCTTCCGGGCTGTAGGTAATCACGCGCCCGGCTCTAACGATGGTTCGGTGTGTCCGTTTCCCGCCGTTTGGAACCGCGAAAAGAAGTAAGGCCAGCTTCGGGTATTGAAGCCGGAACCATGTTACGCATGATTCCTGCAAACGGCTTTCTTCGTGCCGCTGGGGTTTGCGTTCCTTGGCTCCGGCCTGTTCTGCCTGTGCTTTCTTCCAAATGTCGGCGTAGCTCATTTCTTGCCTTTCTTTTGGAGTTTCTTGGCTTTGCGCTTGCTGCCCTTCTGCTTTACGATGCCGGGCTGCTTGGCTTCTATCCCTGCTTCCTCCGCTTCTACGCGGGCGTTGGCCTTCTCTGCTATACGCTGGGCGCGTTCTGCTTGCTTAATCAGTACCGTGCGCTTTGCTGCTTCAAACACTAACGAGCCTATTAGGTCGCGTCGGCTCTTTGGCAGGTCGCTCGTTTTGTTTGCTATCTTTTGGAACTCCGGCTTTAGGTATTCCAAAGTAAGCCTTCCTTCATGCCAAAGGCGCGAAAACGGTGTAGCCTTTAGTTCTCCTACCTCGGCCTGCTTTTTCTTGTAGCTGGCCTTATAGTCTTCAATCACTCCCAAAAGCTGGGTGTCAAACTTCGGGTCTTTCGTCATCTCTGCGTCAAATGTTACGTTTGCCATTGTTTTTGTTGTTTAAGTTACTGAATGTTTCTTCTAAAATCTCTTTCACGTCGTGAAGGTTTCGGGCTGCTGGCAGGTCTGCCGTCCTTACCGCTTCGTAAAGTGCGCGTAGCTCTTCAAGCGTTAAGCCCTTCAGGCTCCAGCTATTACTTCCGTATTCCTTCGTAATCTCTAACTTCTTACTCATAACTTCCACTGTTTAGTAGTTCTTCGTCAAATCCCGGAAAGGTGGGGTTCTGCTTTTTGTACTGCTCACGGGCTAAGATGTCGCGTACCCGCTTAATCTCCGCGTCTAACTCGGCTTCGAGTCGTTTGCTCTGCTCTAAATAGTTCTGCTTCTGCCTATAGGCTGCAGCCGGGGTCTTGAAGTAGGCTTTTTGCGCGTCTCTCATCTGCGCCGTAAGGTTGAAAAATGCTTTAGAGTCCATCGCTTCCTGGTGTAAGGTTCGTTACTTTGTCTATTGCTTTTTGGAACTTTCCGAAGGAGGCTATCTCGTTGCCCCTTCCTCTTGCTTTCAGCTCTACTTTGTAGGCTTCGTAAAGCTCACGCAGGAGCTTCCTGTAATCACTCTGTGCCATAATTATCTGCTTGTTTGAGTTAATGTAAAACGCTAACGTAGCCTTCGGGCTTCTCTGTCTGCCCTATAATCTCTATTTCTCGCTGGCTCTTTGTGTTCATCCGCTCATACGGAAGTATGCCGAAGAAAAACAAATCCAGCCTTTCGTCGTAGGTTACTGCGCCTTCAAGGTTTCCCACTTTGACTATATCGCCTTCGCGTATCTCGCGCCCGTTGATGTCGTAGTAGCCTGTAGAACGTCTTTTCTGTGCCATGCCTTAGTATCTGAACGTCGTAAAGTGAATGACTGCGAAAGTAAGGGTATCTTCCCCGGCTTCGTCGAATACTGGGTTATACCATGCCTTAAAGTCTTCAAGCTCTAAGCCGTCGTTTTCTGCAAGCTGGCTAACCTCTACGGGCTGGCCATCTACCGTTGCGCTGTAGTCGTAGGTGGTTCCCTTCTCCCAAACGCCGGGCTTCGTCTCTACTAACACTTCGTCGGTAACGTAGGCTTCGCCCCGGTGCATTACAAGCTGCTGAACGTCTATTAGGCTGGCGGCTATGTCTAATATCGGTTCCTGCGTACTGCCCTTTTGGTAAGGCTTTCCGCTCCATTGGCGTAGGCTCAGAACACCCTGCCGCTTCTTTAACGTCTCTATCCTGGTCTTCCAATAATCGTAATTACATCGGCATGTGTGCCGCTTGGTTCCTGTCAGTACCTTCTCCCGGAACTCTGTAGGCTCCCCGGCTTTCGGGTGCTGGGGAAAGAAGGTTTTGCTTAACATTACGTTCATGTCTCAATCTATTGTTAGTTCGTTCTCTATGTAATCTTCACAAATGCGCCAAACGCCAGCCTTTAACCTGCTTCTAAACATGCAGACTTCCGGCTTAACACAATCCTTGCACCTAACAAAGCCTTGGGCGTTCTTTGCCTTCCGTGTGCGCCGTTCTAACTCGTCGCGCAGGTCTTCGTCTGAAAACTTGCTTAGTGGGTTCTTACTCATCCTTCAGTGCTCTTAGGTGGTGTAACAATCGGGCAGCTGGTAAAATCTTCTTGAAGGCTTTAACGGTGTGCCAGAAGATAAAGCCCTTAACCTGTACTACGTAGCGGGTAATCTTTATTATGTCGCTCCCGTCGTGAGCCGGGAAGGGGTAGCCCTCGTTAAGCGGGTCGCCTACCAGCGTTTCTTCCTTGATAACTCTGTATTCGTCCATAGCTCTCCTGGTTAGAATGGTAAATCGTCGTTTGTACCTCCTTCCTGCTGGCTTGGCTGTGCCGGGGCTGGCTGCTGCGCCGGGGCGGTCGCGCTGGCTCCGGGTGCTGCTGCCTGCTGCTGGTTTTGGTCGCGCCTACCTCCGGGCAAAAGCTGGACTTCACGGGCGAGGCAGTTTACGCCTATCTGCGTTTGGTGGTTGCTGTCCGTGTACTGCTTGAAGCTCAGTTCGCCGCGAACGAATACGGGCGTTCCCTTCTTTAGGTACTGAACTAAACCGCTCTCTCCGGGCTTTAGAACGCTTACCCATGTCGTGCGCTCCGTCTCTACGCCCTGCTGGTTCTTGAACTTCTCGGAATGGGCTACGTTGAAGGCTGTGTACTTCTTTCCGTTGAAGTCCTTTACTTGGGCATCGTTGCCGATGTTGCCGATAATCTCTGCTACTAACATAATCTTTGGTTTTAATTGTTGAACAAAAAGGGTGATGTTAATCTCTTTGCGAATTGTAATAAATCCATGCTTTTTATCTTCGTTACGCCCTCCAATCCTAAAGCGTTCGCGCCTAATTGGAACTTTTCGTAACCTCTCGCTTCTATGAAGGCTAACACCATTTCGCGCTGGGCTTCCGTAATGGCTCCGGGTTTTGCGTATTCGTAAGCCTTGTAAGGCGAAAACTTGACGTAGCCAGCACTTTCTACGGCTCCGTAGGCGTGTGTTATGTCGCTACAGGCTACCTCTCCGCGCTTGACTATCTCACGGGCGAGGTTTTCGTGGTCTTGCTGTTCGCTGTATGTCGGTAGCCCGTAAACCTTACCGTCCGGGGCTATCCAGCCGCATTTGCACTTACCAATATCTGCGGGCTTTATCCAGCCGGAAGGCTCTATTACCTTATCGTCATCGGCTAAAAACAAATCGTCCGTTCCCGTTAGTTTCTTGGAACCTCTAATAACCTGTTCGGCTATGTCTTCCGGCATACCCGGTACGCACTTAGTTAGCCAATCTAAGGCGGTTCTAATATCGCCATTGTCTAAGAACTTGGCGCGGGCGTAGTCTGTTACCCAGCTACCCGTTACGTGCCACTCTAATTTTTGTTTGTTACTCATATAGCTGTCTTCTTTAATTCTTGAACCTTTGCCTTTATCTGTTCCTCAATCCCGGCGGCTTTGGCTCTGTATGCCGAAATCTTGGCTTTGAATTTCTGTACTATCTCGTCGCTGGCTTCGTCGAAAAACATGTTTCCGGCTTGGCTGTCTATATATGCCTGTAGCCTGTTGGCTGTTATTGTTGTGTTCGCCTTCGCTGACGTTAGGGAGCTTATAAGGGAACCAAAGCCGTAGTCTAACCCGGTTGTCTTATCGTAGAAGCTGAATATTCGGCTAACGCCGTCCTTTGGGTTCTTACAAATAAGTTTCGCTTCCCGCCAGCTTATTACCCAGCTGTAACGCCAAAACATTTCCCTTGGAATGTCGTAACGGTATAGTTCTTCGTCTGTCCTTTTATTGCGAAGGCTTACTATTACGTAGGGCGTTACCTGCTGCTCTTTCTCTGCCTTATCGTAGGCTTTGGCAAGTGCCATCCAATCGCTTACGCTTTCCTGTTTTGCTGCCATATATCTGTTATCTTTATGCGTGTTCCGTGCTGAGTTTCTTGCTCAACATGGTTGCAACCTTTTCCGCTGCTTTTCTGAACTCTCGGTTATACTTGTATTCGTTATCGTATCGTCGAATGTAGTAGCCTATGGAGCTTTCGTCGTGCCGTGTCTCGCTGGCTATCTGCTTGGTGTTGTCGCCGTCTTTCTTGCTGTGGTGTGCATAGATCATGCGGGCGTAGACGTGCCAGCGGTTCCGGCTGTCTCTCGAAATAAGCCGGAAGGGTACGCCCATCGCGGCTTCTATCGCGTCTTTTATATCCCTGTGCCTTGGCTCTACTTCGTAATAGACGGGAAGGCGTAGCCCGGTGGCTATCCTGTGTTCCAAAGTTGCCCCTTCGCTGTGCTCCCAATTCGGAAGCATGTAAACGGCTTCGCACTTCATAAGCTCCTGAATGTCGGCCTTAACTATCGTCTGCCATATTTCTTCATCGGTGTGCGTTGCCGGGTCTATAAGCTCCGGGGCTATGCCTTCCGCTATGGTAAGCGGGTTTACTACTTCGTAGCCTTTGGCCTTTAGCTGGTTCTCAGCTCCGTAGAACAGGGCTTCGTAAACTTCCCTTTGCAGCCCTGTAATCTGTCCGCTGATGTAAATAATCGTTTTCTTCTGCTCCATATCTTCTCTTTGGTTATCTATAGCTTCGGTTATCAAAGCTTAGTAGGTCGAACATTTCCCGGAAACGGTCGGCTATGCGGTCGCCGTATCGCTTAACTATATCGTCTTCGTACAGGTTGGACGTTATGACGGTGTAAAGCATTCGGTCGTAGCGGCTGTAGATGATGTCCGTGAACGGGCTAACCTCGTTTCCCCAAACCTTGACGCTTGGCGGCTCCGTGCCTACGTCGTCTATGTGCAACAGCTCCGTAGTCTTGTAAAGCTTCATGCGCCCTTCTTCCTCCTTCTTGGCTTCCTCTGCAAGCTGGAGGGCTGAAACGGTAATAACGCCCTTCCTGTCTTCGTACCTGTATTCGTTGCCGTAAAGCATGTTTATTAGCTGGGCTGCTGCCTTGGCCATCGTTGTCTTCCCGCTGCCTATGTTGCCGTACAGGAATAAGCCGGGTTTCGCGGTGCTGCCTATAAGCCACTTCGCTACGCTGGCTATGTGGCTGGCGGTGGCTTCGTCCTCTTGAAACCTCCTACCGCGCCGCTCTACTTCGTGGGCGTAGCAAGCTTTAAGCATTTCGGGTACGTCTGCCGCGTAATGCCGTGCGTCGATGCTAAATCGTACTGCGACGGGTACGCGGTTCTGTAGTATCGCCTTGAACCGTTGAAGGTCTACCCGTGGCGTTGCCGCCTGTTGCTGCTGTTCCTGTGCCATAATTGTTCCTTGGTGCTATTCCGTTACGTTCCCATGTCCTTACGCAAGCCTTCCAATCCTTGATAGGGTTGCCGCCTTTCTGCTTCCATCCGTTGGTGGTGTAGAAGTCTACGAACTCGTTAGCGTCTATTCCGTTTTCACGCTCCCGGCAGTATGCGTCTACTTCCTCGTAGGTTGGTGGCGTGAAGGCTGGTTTTGCTCGTTTCTGTTTCCTTTCCCCCTTAACCCCTTTTTCTTCACTACTATTTATATTATTTTCATTTGCATTTTCATATTCAGTGTTTTGTAATGCGTTTGTATCTCTATTTGTATCTACTTTTGTATTTGGTTTTGTATATACAAAAGCGTCGCCGCTTTCCGCGTCTTCGCTTCCGTTCCATCGCTTATTAACTGATTTCCTGCGTGTTTCGCTAATCGCTCCGTCTCTTACCATGCGCGGCTGGCAAAGGATATCGCCTTCAAGCCGAATAACGCCGTAGTAGTCAAGTTCAAGAAGTGCTAATAGTATTGAGTCCACCTTGAATGGCATTTGTTTCGCTAAGTTCTCGGCAAACTGCAAATACAAATTTTCTTTGCTCTGCGTTTTTTGTATAGGGCTTTGTATGGCGTTTGTATCACCTTTTGTATATACAAAACTTTGGCGTAGCTGTAGCTTCCCGTATTCCCGTTCCCTGTGTAGTATGCACATAAGGAAAATATAAACGCCTACGGCTGACGGGCTGCACATCCTTAGCTTTTCGTCACTGGTAAAGTCCTTAACGTAAAGCGGTATATAGGGCTGGTCTCGTAATGCCATAATCTTGTTGTTATTATGCCGCCGGGCTTGCTGGTTAGCCATGCCCGGCGGCTGGTTAATACTACTTCTCAATAATCACGATGCCGGGGCAAAGCTCACGAATGGCCGTAACCTGTTCGTCTATCACTTTGTCGCGCAGGTCTTCCAACAGCTGGCAGGCTCCGGGGCTTACAAGCGAAAGCGTTACGTCTCGCCCGTCTATGCTGGCGTAAAGCTCTACTTCTA
>Ga0326512_10000919_pt1 | contig 24363 bp, 19 predicted proteins | sample 1_2617_0518_D_FD_203652 | JGI IMG/M metagenome (GOLD analysis project Ga0326512, IMG submission 203652) | Bovine rumen microbial communities from UC Davis, California, United States - 1_2617_0518 | ecosystem: Host-associated > Mammals > Digestive system > Stomach > Rumen | place: USA...
TCTGAGGATTTTTTTTATTTAAGAACTTTTGAAAATAAGGATTGCTCTCTTTAAGAATTTTTATGTTATTTATTAACCTTTCGCATGTTTCATTAAATTCAACGACTTCTTCATTTGTTAAGGAAAACCATTCGTTTTTTTCATTATTCGAATTAAAATGCTTATGAAGCATTGATTCAAGAATAAAGGGATATTCAGTCCGTATCTTGTAGACAAGATGCAAATCATTTGAATTTCCTGTTTGTAACTGTTTTAAGCGTTTATCCACATTTTTTGAAACACCTATTTTATAGGTATTGTTTTTTGCATCACAGATTAAATAAACATCTTTCACTATTGATTCTTATATTTTTCTTCCTTTATTATTTGAGAAATTGTTTGAGTCTTATTTGTTATTATCTCAAACATTCTTTCCATATAAGTATCATTAAATAATTGATATATTATTTTTACATCTTTTGTCTGTCCTAAACGAGTAATACGCCCTTCGCATTGTTCCAAATCAGACGGTACAAATGAAATATTGTTGAATACAATACGGCTGCATTCATTTAAGTTTAAGCCTACTGAAGCAGAATCAATATTGCCGATAAAGACTTTTATGTTTTCGTTTTCTTTAAACATTTTCAAGTTTTTATCTTTTTTCTTTGCCGTAAGTTTACCGTTGTAAATCACGCATTGGTCTTGATAATAATTTTGGAGCGTATATAATTCTTCATCAAAGCAGCAAAAAATCAATACACGATGACCTTGACGTATTTCTTCATTCACCGTCTCAATCGTCCTTGGAATCATAAAATTAGCACAAAGTTGCCTAAATACCGAACCTTCAATTAATTTATAGTTTTGAATTAATCTATCGATATTTTTTTCGTCGTGCGATTTAATATAATCGTCCCAAGCGGTCTTGTATTGAATTTTTTCTTCAGGTAAAAGGTCATAGCGTTTATAGATTACTTCTTTTTTAATATTGCGATAAACTTCTTGATTTTCTTTACAAAAATAAAGATGGTTGATTTGCATACTTAATTCGTCTAAATTTGACGGCTCGCCCATAATCCATATTTTTTTAATGTTCCTTTGCGCCAAATAGTTTTCAAGCTGTTTCCTTTCAAAATCGTTCAAATCGTACCAACTATTTTTATTTATTTTTGCCAAGAATTCTGCGGTATAATGATTACGTAACGGAATATCATTTTTCTTGTAAATTCGTGAAGCACTACAGTATCTTTGATGATATGCTTCCCAATCTTTAGCAATTGGGGCATCAATCAATTTCAGCAAATTGTATAGATTTTGTGGAGTATTTTTGATTGGCGTTGCAGTAAGCATAAATACACCTTTTGGATGGCTTCTTTTAACCAAATCTTCACAAATTGAATACATATTACTTGTTTTGTTGGATAAGCGGTGAGCCTCATCAATAATAATTAAGTCAAAATTTGCTTGATAAAGGCTTGATAAATTAAGGGCTTCTTCTACTACGGATTTTTTGTTGGTTTTGACTTCTTTAACGACTTCCTTCGTCTCAATCACACCATTTTCATTAAGAACATTAACAGTAGTCTTGCGTTTAATTTTAGGTACTACATAGAAATTTGTTAAAATATCGTAATTTATTATAGTGAATTTTTTTTCATCCCAATTCTTTCCTTGAACAATTGTAATTTTATCTTTATCTTCAAATCTTTCGATTTCTTTTACCCATTGGGTCTTTAATGAAGCAGGACAAATAATTAAAATTTTGCTGAAATTGCCTTCAATAGCAGCCATTATTGATGTGGCGGTTTTTCCTAAACCCTTATCAAGCGAAAGAATTGCTTTTTTTCTTGAAAGTAGAAATTTAACGCCTTGTTTTTGAGCTTCTACAGGTACAAAGTCATCTTTCGTATATTTAGAAAAATCAACTTCAAGTTTATTAAAGTCTTCAGCAAATGGTTCGCCTATTATAGCCGTTTTAGGAAGGAATATAAATAATAATTTATCTTGCGTTTGCTTATATTTAATTGCACAATGAATTGATTTGTCAGTTTCTCCAAAAATATAAACAACAATTATCTTTTTTATTACAAAATCCAATGCCCATTCTTTCTTCATTCGTGTCCCCCACCATTCAGCAACATTAACTAACTTATCGACAAATTTTACTTCTTTATCATAATTTTTTAATACATACTCGATTTGAAAATCAGTCAAATTTGTCTTATTATAGTTAATGACATCATATTTTAAATTCTGAAGGTAAGGGTTCGTTCCGTTATAATTAGATAGCTTATTTATTGCATCGATTAATGGTAACATTATATTTATATATTATTTTTATACGCTATAAATATACCTAAAATAATTTAAATAATCAAAAATATACATATTTATTAATATAAAAAACGTATTATATGGAGAAAAGTACTATTATATATATAAATCAACTTGAATCATATAAAACTTACGCTAAATCAGCGCATTGGCAGTCAAATAATATGTCTTTACATCGTTTATATGATGATATTATTGATGCATTGAATAAGACACAAGATGAAATTGCCGAAATTGAACAAGGTGTTGACGGACAATTTAAGACAAATATATTCAAGCGTACAAAAAAGAAAGATTTTGAAGGAATAATTTCTTTTTTGAATGATTTGATAAAAGTTTCCAATAGTTATTATTCTAAAGTAAAAGGCAGACGTTACATTGGAATTAAAAGCATAATGGAGAACTTTTTGGGAGAACTGTATAAATTCAAATATTTGGCAAATTTGGCTATCAAAGATAAAATTAAGGAAAATTTGTCTTTAAAATTAAAAGGTCGGCTTTTAAAAGAAGCCGTTGACGATACATTTAGTTATGATGAATTGAAAAGTATTACTACGCTAAGTGGGCGAGTTAAATATTGTCGGCAACATTTAGGTATGCCAATTGGAAACGGTTCAAGTCGTATGGTATTCCAAATTGACGATAATTGGTGTCTAAAATTAGCAAAAAACCAAAAAGGAATTGCACAGAATGAAGAAGAAGGTAAAGTCTTGAATGACTACTATTTGAACGGTTTAGACATTTTCCCTGATGTTTCAGATGTGAGCGATGATGAAAATTGGACTTTTTTGGTTTCTCAATATGTACTACCAGCGACAAAAAAAGATTTCGAGCATTATTTAGGTTACACTTTCGAAGAATTCTGTTCATTGCTAATGAGACAGGCTTATAATGCTAGTCTGATAAGATATATGACTATGCATTGTGATGAAAAATTATTTAAAGACTCTTGGGAAAACGAAAAAATGACAGATTGGTATGATTATATCGCTAGTTACGGAATTTTTAACGGCGATATGTGTCGTATTCAAAACTATGGAATCACAGCCAACGGTATCGTATTATTAGACCACGGCTTGTCAGACGATATTTTTAAAACTTATTATAGCAGAAGATGATTTTCATATTAAACGAAACACAATTAAGAGAAATTTTTAAGCCGTCTTTTCAATTTAGAGATTTGGATGGCAAATCTGATGCCGAATTATACCAATATTGCACGGAAAATTTAGGAGACCCTATCGGAAAAGGTTCGTCACGTGCTTGTTTTGAGTATGATAATGAAATCGTAATTAAAGTTGCACTGAATGAAGATGGATACCGTCAAAACAAAACCGAAATTAACTATTATTTATCTCACGCAAAATCGCCGATAATACCAAAGATTTACCATTATGATAAATCAAAATTCCAATGGATAATTGTTCAAAAAGTCACAAATTTTAATTCTGAAGAAGAATGCGAAGAAGCGGTAAGGGAAATTCTTGGTGTTACATACGAAGAATATTCGGAAGATGGAGTTTGCTTAGTTGATATTTGTGATATTATGGAATTGATATATAACCATAATGAAGATTATGCTGATGAAGAAGATGTGATTTTTGTTAAAAATCTTATGAAATACCGATGGTTTAAGGCTCTTTACCAATATATTTGTGATAATCACGGTTTTATTGATATTTCATATGGTAATATAGGTGTTGCTGAAACAGATAACGGCAAAGAAATAGTATTGCTTGACACAGGTATGGATAATAATTTATATAACGATTATAACGAATACTAACAATAATGGATTCACTTAAATTCAACCCAAATAGTGTAAAAAAGGTACCGATAAATCGAAATAATTTGTTTTATTCACAAGAATCATTCGATTTTGATATGGGCATCGGCAAGAATTATATTGAACAAGATATGAATCAGTCGGTAGTCCTTTTTGAAGTCGATTTGGAAAAGACAAATTTAAATTCAGTATATAAAGAATCCGATAAGAAAAATTTGGTTTTCAAAATTCCTCGTGAAATCTCTTGCGTATATGAAATTGCCGAAGGAGAGTTAAGGTCTTACGATAAGAACAAAAACATGGGTACTTATGTCAAGACAGGAAACTTAAAAATGGGCGTGTATCAAGCAACTCTTGATGAAGTCGGCTGTGAAATTAAAAATGGCGATTATATCGGAGTGCAAATTACAAATGAGCATATGGAATATTTTGTTGTCGTAAATGACGGTAGAAATAATTATTCAAACAGTATGACAAATTTTGGCTACAAGCCATTTTACCGACACATTGAAGCGGTTAGCACGACAATTGAGAAAGATGCTTTTGAATAAATAAAATTAATCGATTATGTATAATGATTTTAAAAAGAATATAAGATTAACCAAACCATCGGAAGGAGTTGAACGCAGAAAAAATTATGAGCATGTTATTTTTGACAAGCGTCCCGATTTCCCTTTGACGGTAGAGTTGAAAGATATTGATGCAAGTTTTTCGGAATGGGTTGAAAAAATCGACTTGTCTTGTAACGGAAAACGTTTGCCGACGTTTAAGTTGTTCAGCAATCAAAGAATTAATGAATATGCCCAAACTTGGCAGCATTTGGATGATACAGGTAATCTTTTAATGAATTTCAAAACATTTACACGAGAATCAAACCCACGAAAGGGAACCCTTTACGGTGATTCGTTTAATATTCCGAATGACAGGTTTTATACTTTATTCTACGCTCCATCAGTTGATAAAAGTGGCGAACCGTATATGGAACGCTATTCACGAAGGTTTCCGTTTAACCTTGATTTGATTTATACGGTAACAATTGTCTGCAATCAATATGAATTGCTAAACCGTATGAATCAATACGTAAACAAACAGTTTAAGGGATTGCAATGTTACATACAACCAAATGGCTTTTATATGCCAATGAAATTAGACGATATTAGCGATGAATCGGATTATTCAATAGATGACCGTAAATATTATTCGCAAAGTTATAAAATCAGTCTTAGGGCATACATAATAGAAGATGAAGACTATAAAGTTGAAAAGGTTCCGATGAAATTTTTCCACAATACCGCTTCATTTAATAAATTCAATTATAAAGGGGTTAAAATTGAAAAGTATGAAGGCAATCCATGTAATGCTCCATCCGAACCTAAAGAGCAAGAAAACGAGCCGACATCAAAAATTACTTTATTTTACGAGCCGTGCGAAAATGAAATTACCTTTAAGGTTGACAATGATTTTACGGTTGACTCAATTACATTAACGAACATATATGATTTCAAAATACATCTAAATGGAGAATTTATTGAAATTGACGATGAAACAACAATTGTTTTTGAAAAAGATGATGAAATAAAAATCAGCGTAACAAAAAAGAATGAAGAAGACCCTTCGACAATAATATTCTTATGTTATTCAGATGGCGATTTTGACATTGGTATAAATGAAAAATATTAGTCAAGAAACATATAAACAGAGGCGATATACAATTAATGATATCCGCCTCTGTTTTTTTCAAAAATATTTATGATTTTTTATAATATTTATTTTGAATAACTGATTTTCATTTCATATTTATAATTAAATAAGATAAAAAAATTAATTTAAATAATAACTATGGCAGAATCAAATAGAAATAATCGTGTCACTCCAGGCATAAGTTTTTCGACAACTGAAATTTTTGCAAAAGCTAAGAGTTTAGGTATTACAAAATTAGGTATTGTCGGCGAAACTATCAAGGGTCCTGCTTTCCAAAAAATCCCAGTGTCTGATTGGGGTGAATTTGTAAATGTCTTCGGTGATAAGAATCCAGCAAAGTTTAAAGGAAGCAAATATCCGAAATATGAACTTCCTTACATAGCACAAAGTTATCTGACTGAATCAAATCAAATGGACGTTGTGCGTGTCTTAGGTCTTAGCGGATATAACGCAGGACCTGCGTGGGTCATCAAGGCAATGGTTAAGGGTGACAATCCAAACAACAAATATAAGGATATGGCAATAGCCGTATTGCGTTCAAGAGGTCATTATGACAAGTATCATAAGGTTTCGACAATGGCAAATACTTGTAATTGTCCGACTGAAAGTTATGATACGCTTGTTTATGATGTCGGTGAAATAAAGACTGACAATCAGAACTGTGTCGGTAAGGTTAAATACAACATGGATGTTGTCAGACTTGCACCTTATCAGGATTATGATTCACTTGGCAACGAATGCGAAGGCTATTCATTAAAGACAAAAGATGGTGTAGATACTGAATATTTCCCATCTTCTTCAACTGACTTGGGACGTTTTAAGATTGAAATCTTAACTGGCGCGCAAGCCGAGGGTAAGTCAGTACGTGAAAATGAAGGCTATTGGTCTGTTTTCGTTAGCCAACTCGAAGATAAATTTACCTTTAAGGATGGCAATGTCTATAATTATCAGTTGGACGATAAACTTAACATCTATGTCTTTGATGCTAAAAAGGTTTATGATGACGAAACAATTGATAGCCATAAGACTGAACTGAAAGAAAAATTCTTTGGAAAGACTCTTGATGTATTAGCATCTAAATTAGACTTGTGCTATCGTAAGACTGACTCATTGACGGCTGACTGTAATTTGTTTGTTGACGATTACGACCGTTTTGACAATTCAGTAAAGGAATATGTCATAAACGAAAATAATATTAGTTTTAGAGCATTAAGTGAATTTGATGAAAATGTTGTTGCTCACGGTAGCGCATATTCTGATGTCTACACTTGTCTTTACCCTAATATCAACAAGTCTTACTATCGTTACAATGCTGGCGTGAAAGACGAAAATGCAGCAACTTATTCAGTTTCATTAAACCCAGGGGCTAATGATTACATTCTGAAAGTTTTAGGTATGTCACCAGATGACGGTGATGCGCCACTTTACGTTGAGTCATTATATGACCTCGCATTGCAGCAAGGTATCGATAGTGAGAATATTATCGGTATTAAGGCTGAATTGGCTAAATATAATGTATGCTTGAAGAGTGATTATTGTACTTTGCGTCCAGTTGCTGATTTCTTGTATACTGATGAGAATGCCTTGACAAAGAAAGATGTTGGTAAGCGTTTTATTGCCGATGGCGAGTTTACAACTACTTGTCATGCATTTGACTATACAACAAATAAGCCAATCGAGCAGTCTGAAACTACGACTGGAGATACGACTGAAGATACAACTGAAGATACGACAGATGACGACCGAATTAAATATACGTTTGCGCTTAATAATTCGAAAGATACTTTGAATTTAAAATATAATGAAGGTCAATCTAACGATGATATAATTAATTTTGTTCAGCGTTATCTTAGTTTATTAAAAGAAAATGGCTATAGTAATGCGACTAGCCATAATTTTGAAGATTATGAAATTATTGTTGATACAGATTTTTACTTAGACCGAAAAATCACAGAAGATGAAGCAATAACATTAAATAATACGATTTATGAAACTATCTATCCACCGACTCCGACTCCATCTCCAACACCTTCAGAGGATAATAATGTCGTTTTAGGACAAGTATATACTGTTAAGCAATATACCGACAAGTATGGAAAACGTCATTATTACTACGCTTATTACAAGAACATTCCAGAGGAAAGTCTTGATACAACAGACCGTTTGATTGAGGCTGATAAATTGGAGCGTGAGCCAAACGGTGATAAATATCAGGCAACACTTGTAAAGGTTAATGCAGATGGTAAATATTATATGATTGACCCTCTTACTAATAGTTTGTCACCAGTGATGTGCGATTTGAACGATTATAAAGAGCCATATCGTTTTGCTTCAACGCCTTGGTTTGTTTCTCAGATAAAGGGCGATGCAACCAATTATGAGTTAAATAAATTGTTCCGTTTCCACACTATTTCTGATGGTGATAATGCTAACCGTGAAGTTAAGATTTCAATCACTAACATTCGTCCAGATGAAGGTCTTTTCGATGTATTAGTCCGTAACATCAATGATACTGACGAGTCACTTAAAGCACTTGAATCTTTCCAGAAGTGTTCAATGCAAGAAGGTACTTCAAACTATATCGGGTATAAGATTGGTACTTATGACGGTGTTTATGAGAGCAAATCTAACTATATTACCGTTGAAGTGAATGAGTCAACTGCTGCTAAGAATTCAGTACCTTGTGGTTTCTTAGGTTATCCAGTGTCAAATTTCGGCTCACTTCAGATAAATGGTATTTATGGCGGCGCTCGTAATCCTATCTTGAAGTATAATCTTGATTACGATGATGATATTAAAGTACAGAAGCAATACTTCGGTTTATCATCTATCGTTGGTGTAGATGTTGATGCGTTTACTTATAAAGGTCACGCAGCATATGCAGAAGACCCAGACTATATCTGCCAAGGTTTCCATCTTGATTCACGTCTTGATATGGACGCATATTCTGAAGGTGACCAGCCTAAGTTTACAGTGGATGGTGTTGAAGGTTATAAATTTGATGTTGTATCAGTTTCTAACCGTACCGCAACATTGGATGAAGCTCCTATCGTGTCAACTGAAGCAGAAATGCAAGGTTCTATATATGAGAAGGTAAATGCTCGTAAGTTTACGGCATATTTCTATGGTGGATTTGATGGATGGGATGTTTACCGTGAAGCACGTTCAACAGGTGATGACTTTAAACTTAATAAGTATAAAGGAATCTATAATAATTCAAACGGTATCGGACGTTCATTAGACCGAATCGGAGATTATGAGGCATACGGTCTTACTGAAGATGGATTGACAAGTGACTTTTATGCTTTCTTGGCAGGAGCACGACAGTTTGCAAATCCAAATGAGATTAAGATTAATGTATTCGCCACTCCAGGTATTGACTTGATTAACAATCATTTGTTATCACAGGAAATTATCGATATGTTGGAATCAGAGCGTGGCAATGATGCGCTTTATGTGCCAATTACACCTGATAAGCCTTACGGTGCTGATGATTACTTCGAGTCAATTTACAAAGCCGAAGATATTGTCAATGAATTAGAAAATGCTGATTATGACACTCCAATTGCTTGTACATATTACCCTTGGGTTAAATATGAGGATACAACCAATAATCAGTACATCTTCTTGTCACCAACCAAAGATGTTGTCCGCAATCTCGCTTTGACTGATAACAAGTCATTCCCTTGGTTCGCAACCGCTGGTTACTATCGTGGTGATGTAGATTGCGTAAGAACACGTTATACAATGAAGAAGAGTGATTCTGATATTGTCTATGCAAGTGGTATTAACCCATTAATGACATTTGCAAGTGACGGTGTAAAGATATGGGGTGTTAAAAACTTAAAGAAAGATGATGAATCACAATTAAGTTTGGTTAGTGTCGTTCGATTGGTACAATACTTACAGAATGAGTTCGAAAAGGTTTGCTTGCCAATGTTCTTCGACCCAACTGACATTACACAGCGAAATCAAGTTAAGACAGCGGTTACTAACATTTTAACAAATGTTAAAAATAATCGAGGCTTGGCTAGTATGTATGTCGCAAGTGATGACAGTGTTGAGGCAGCCGACCGAGGCGAAATCAATTTGACAGTTGCTATTGCGCCGACACGTCCATTAGAGTACATTAACGTTAATTTCGTAATTACTCCACAGTCAGTTAAGTTTTCTACACTTTAGTAATAGCTAAAGATTACATAAAAAATGAGCAATCATATTCGGTTGCTCATTTTTATTGTTAAAAATATTCATATAATGAATTTTATTAAAATATTTATTAAAAAACATAAATAAAAAATATGGGTAAAAACACAATAAAATTAACTGAATCAGAATTTCACAGACTTATTAATGAATCAGTTAATAACATATTAAACGAAATTGGTGATACGCCTAAATTCCAATATCTGCTTGGACGATTACATGCAAGACAATTAAATCGAGGTGAATGGCAAAAAGCATCTGAAACTCGTAAATATGCAAAAAATGCCTTAGAAAGGCGTTATCCTGACGTTTACAATAAGGATAAATATTCAAACATAAACGATTGGGCTGACAATTTATTTGATTATAACCGTGGTGGTCTTTGTTTTTCTTTTGGTCATAGAGATGAAGAAAATCCTGAACGTTCAAAAGAAATAATGAATCAACCCGATTCAGAATATGAAAGACGTATTAGAAGAGACGTAATACCTAACGTAAGCAAATTTAAGCCTTAACTTTTAATATAATAGATAAATTTATTTTTTATGAATACAACAAGAGACGAGATAGAACAGATATTGACTCAGATATCAATTAATGCGTTTAGAGGTGAAGGAGTTAAATGGAGTTGGATTCAATATTGTGATTCCGAATGCATTGATTGGGATGATGATTTGCGAGAAGAATGGTATTCTCTCAGAAAAAAGATAATCGATAATGATGCCATTCTTAAAGAGAATAAAATCACAAAATCATCATTCCGTAAACTAATTAAAGAATCAGTAAATGACTTTTTTAATGATAAAAAAAGATTGAAGCGATTGCTAAATAAATAGTTTTCTTTAATATTTATAATAAAGATATTTTTTATATGAAAAGCGAATTTTATAAGATATATAGACAGATAGACAATTACAAACGGATGTTAAACGAGGCATATACGTTAAATGATGGCATTGCATCTGACGAAGTAGACCCTACGGCTGGTGATGTTGAGGCTTTGCCATCTGAAGATGATGCAAATGAAGATGATTCTTTGAACGGAGAAGCCGACATCGAGAATATAATCAATAATATTCGTGAATTAACTCTTCAAGGCATTCAAGCATATGCACAAGATGTACAAAATCCACGTTATGATTTATTAAAGAAAATATGGCTTCTTTGTGATAAATGCCTATCTGAAGAAGATGATGAAATTGATAATAAATAATGCAAATTAAAATATGAGCGCAATAAAATTAAACGAAAGTGACTTTAATAAACTTGTCGAGAAAAGAATAAATGCCGTTCTTCAAGAAAATAAAAAAAGAAACTCTAAAGTACAATTAACTGAAAATGAGTTATGCAATTTTATTTCTGAATGTGTAGAAAAAAGTTTAATTGAAGAAGGTTGGTTTGGTGACAAGTGGAATCAAGTAAAAGCAGCAACGACAACAGCATTGGGTACCAAAGACAATACGCTTAAAGGTCGTTTGAATAAAGCACGTGATAGTTGGGGAGCACAAGGAGATTTAAATTATTACAATGACCTAATCGCACAATTAGGTCAATTGGTTAGTTCTCGTAAGATTAACCCTAATATGACAATTGCCCAATTTATTGGCGGTTCATACAATAAGGGTCGTTATGGTACATTAACTGGTATTGCTGATAACAGAGCAAGTAAAATTAAACAATTAGGCGGTAAAGCATACCGTTAATAAAAAAGGAGAATTTAAATATTCTCCTTTTTTATTTACCAACAAAATAAATACATTAATAATCTGCGCCACCAACTATTTCGTTTTTCCAAATAAACAATATCAATTTTTATTCCATAATCTTTATATAAACGCAAGCAATGCTTTTTAAAATAAAAACCATGCCCTAGCAAACCATCAAATTTCACGTTTTCAACGGTTCTAGTATACATGTGTATCATTTCGTGTATGATAAGTTCTTCAAGATATTCATCTGTAACAGGGTGATTTGGCTTGCGATTAATACCAATTGTTGAAACTCCATTATCATACATATATTTTCCTAAAGGACCCTTAGAGAGAAGCCACATAAATCGGCAATCGCCTAATTTTCCATAAAAATATTTTTTGTTATATTCATCGAATATTGGTTTAAAGTCTTTTAAAGTTAATTTTTTATCGCCGACTTTCATTGTATATGTGTAACACTTTCCCATTATTGCATATGTTTTAAAATTATGGGTGCAAATATATAAAAGTTAATTCAAAAAAGCAAAAAAATAAATTATTTTTTTATAAAAAAATTAATACAAGCATATTTATAATAAAAATAATATTAATATTATGGCAGATTGTCTTTATAACGTTAAACAAAATGAACCTAAAAGAAAAAATAGATTTCTCATCCGTTTTCCTTCCGATTTAGGTATCGCAGAATATAATGTAGAATCAGCAAGCCGTCCATCATACAAAAGCAATGTTGTTGATGTACCTTTTTTAAATACATCTGATAAAATCGTAGGTCGTTATTCATGGGACCCGATTACGGTAACATTTAGGGATTTAATAGGTCCGTCTACTGCGCAAGCAATCCAAGAATGGGTTCGTTTGATTTCCGAATCCCCAACTGGTAGACAAGGTTATGCTGCTGGATACAAACGTGATGTTGAAATTGAAATGCTTGACCCGACTGGTGTCTGCGTCGAGAAGTGGATTTTAGTCGATGCTTTCCCTAGTGATTCTTCATATGGAGATTTGTCTTATTCTGATGACTCATTAGCGAACATTACGGTGACTTTACAATTCTATTATGCAATATTAGCATATTAATGGTAGACTCAGTTTAGTTCATTTTAAAATAAAAATTTTAATAATTCCTTAGAACCGTGAAAATTCTGAGGAATTATTTTTTTAATAAAAAAACATCAAAAAGCGATGAAACAAGTTAATAAAGTCAACGAAGTTAAAATAGCCAAAAAAAAGAAGACACCTAAAAAAAAGGAGACAAAACCAAAAATGCTGCCGACTTATAAAAAAACACGGCAAAAAAAGCATCCGATGTATGGAACGTCTAAATTGGAAAAAGATTTTGCATCTAATTTTTTGGATAAACTTGGCATTGATTATGAATACCAATTCGAGGCTAAAGACATTAAGCGTTTTTATGATTTTTACATTCCATCGCATAATACGTTAATAGAAATTGACGGTGATTATTGGCATGGAAATATGGATATTTATGAGGCAAAAGACTTGAAAGGGTTTCAAAAAAGGGCGCATAATGTAGATGATATGAAAAACAAATGGGCGGCTATTCATGGAATGATTTTAATTCGAATATGGGAGCACGAAATCCGTAAAAGTCCTGAATCTGTTATGTTGATGTTAAAAAAACAATTACTTGGCGGAAATATTAAAAAAAATAAGAATAACCGTAATTCAAGAAACGTAAATAAATTAAAGATTTTATAAAAAAAGCATTGAATATAATAACATTAACTTTTATTATTTAAATAAAAAATATGGATAATATTTCGGAATACCAAAAAGAAACAAATAATTTGAATTCTAAACTTTTGCAAGCGCAATACGATATGTATCGTACCACTTTGCAAAAGATGAAAGATAAACCAGCAAAAGAAAAGATACAAATTGGTAAATTCAAATTTGTTAAGCAAATAATGGAAATAGTATGGGCTATGAACCGTACAATATCTAAAATAAAAGATTTGGATAGCCTCAGTAAACTTGAATTGCTGTATGTAAGTAGTGATGACCCTAATGTTGATAATCTTGAAGACCATTTTGATGAAATTGTCAATGATTTTTATTGTGACGAGCAAAATGAAATTAAAGATGCCGAAGAAATTCAAATAAATTTGGACGAGGACGAACCGACAGAAGAAATTTCTTCACCTCATTCGGATAATCTTTATTTGGATGAAGACCCACCATCATTGCTTGAACCAGAAGAAGATGAATGGGATGATACAGAACCTAAAGATGATGATGAACTTGATTTAATTAGCGAAGAGCATACGGAAGAAATAAACGAAGAATCATCACCTTTTGATGCAATTGTAACAAATGCGGTTTATGATATGATTCCATTGCCATCAGACGGAGAATGCTATCCAAATAAAACCAAACGTTTAGCGGTAAGTTATTTGACCGCAAATGATGAAAACTATCTTACTTCACCTAATATGTATAGTAATGGTCTTGCAATTGATTTCCTTTTGAAGAAAAAGATTGTATCAAAGGATTTTAATATTGATAATCTTTGCACAGGTGATGCTGATGCCATTTTGCTATGGCTTCGTGTAACCGCTTATGGTGCTAGTTTCCCAATTGAGGCAACAGACCCATTAACCAAGCAAAAAATCAATTATGACGTTGACTTGACAAAATTGAAGTATAAGCCTTTTAGATTGAAAGGTGATGAAAATGGTTATTTCGATTTTACTATGCCAATTTCACAAGATAAAATCAAATTTAAGTTCTTAACAAGAAAAGATAAGAAGGATATCGATTTTAAAAATACTATCGATAATGACAATATGAAAGTATTGGAAATACAACGTCACATAAATTTCTTGTCAAGAGCGATAAATAATGATAGCAATTTATCTGAAGCAGAAAAGAAGAAATTAGTTGAAAGCATAGATTCATTTAATGAATGGACGAAAAGGCCAAGCAAGATTTGTTTCAGTCATGCAATCACCAATCAGTTGGAAACCGTAATAATGTCTGTTAACGGCAATACTGATAGACAATACATAAAAGAGTATATAAAATCAATTAAGGCTGGCGATACTAATGCTTTCTTTAACTATTGGACGGAAAACGAGCCTGGAGTTAACTTAGTCGTTGAAGTTGAACGTCCTGCGAGTCTGGGGGGTGGCTCTTTTGAAACCTTTCTTCCCTTCGACGATTTTATTTTCCTCAATAAACCCTGATTATGAATCTGAACTATGGGATGAACTTTATGGATGTATGAAATATATTAAAATTCCTTTAGATGTTTTAAACACGCTTCCAGTCAAGGATAGAAAATATATAATCCATAAATATAATAAAGATGTTGAAAAAGAAAAATCACTTCATACCAAAAATTCATAAAATAATAAAGCGTAGTCTTAATAAAATAAGATTACGCTTTATTTGTTTTTTTAACCCCAAATTAAATATCCTATGCCTATTACAGCGATACCAAATATAAAACAGATAAGTGCAGCGGTACCATAAGGTTCTGACGAAAAATTTTCAGAATCAGTCGTATACCACATGTCATCATCGATTTTAAAGTGTATTTTACCCATATTTTATTACGTTTAGATTAATACTTCGGCAAAAGTATATTTTATTTTTTAATCAGCCAAAAAAAATAAAGATTTTTTTATTTATATATATAATGTAACATTAAAATAGCATAAAATGGCTTCATATTCATCAGACGCAACCCAAATAATTAACGCAAATGCAAGCGCACTTAACCGTATTGGCGATTTATTAGAAAAACTCGACAATAAGGATGATAGTGTTATTGGTAGTCCCGAACTTGTTAAATATCTAGAGTCAATCCGAGATACATTTGATGAATTGACTAATGATTTAAATAAAATTTCCAAGTCTTTCAAAGATATTGCCAAGACAAATGGTATATCAGAGAAAGAACTTAAAAAGTTGATAGATGCTTTTCGTGAAAAGAAAAAATTAGAAGAAAGGCGTAGCAATACAACCAATTTAAATGAAATACAGCAAATTGATGCTGCAATTAAGAAAAGGGCTGACCTTATCGATAAGATAAAGACTGCGTATGCGTTTGATGACAGGTCAAAGGAATTCCAAGATTTGCTGCAATACATCGAACAAGCAGAAGGCCATTATGAAACTATTGATGAAGCCGTTGAAAACATCGCTCAAAATCAACGTAAAATCAATAAAGAACTTGACAAGCACGCTAAATCAGTAGCCATCATTACAGAAGGTTATAATAAGATATTAGGCGGATTGAAAAGCGTATGGGAAAAATGGAAAGAAGTTGACCATGAGACGATGACTTATGGGCGAGAATTGGGTCTGACAAAAGATACTGTTGATGAATTTAGAAAAAGCGTATTAGAATCCTATCGCCATTTAAGTGCTCGTTACGGTGTTGCGACAAAAGAAATTGCAGAGTTTCAAAAGAGTTTAACAGAAGGAACTAAGAGGGCAATGATGCTGTCTAGCGAACAGACAGAATATATGCTTGCAGTTTCAAAATTTACTGGTCGTGAAAACATTAACCAAATGGTTAATGGGATGGACGATTTCGGTGCATCTGTTGATACTGCAACCGATTACATTGCTTTAGCATTTGTAAAAGCAGAAAAGGCAGGATTAAATGCCAAGTCTCTCACATCTACTGTTGCCAAAAATATTAAAATGTCAAGCCAATTTACCTTTAAAAATGGTATTGACGGTTTGACCAAAATGGCTATTCAGTCGCAGCAATTAAAATTTAATTTCGAATCAATCGGAAAGTCAATTGAACAATTTGACAACATACAAGGAGCGATTGAAACATCTGCCCAACTTCAAATGTTGGGAGGAAATTTTGCAGCCGCATTTTCAAACCCATTGGAAATGATGTCTGCTGCGCAGACAGATGCTGAACTCTTCCAAGAAAAATTACTTTCTGGTTTTAAAAATTTGGCATATTTTGATGCTGAAAAAGGCATGATGGATATGTCGGCAATCGATAAGAGAAGATTGCGTGAAGCAGCCAAATATGCGAACCTTAACTATGAGGATGCCTTTAATATGGCAACCCAACAGTCTAAGGTTGAAGAAATCAAGAAAAACTCTTCGGCAAAACTTTCAGATGAAGATTGGTCAATGCTTGCATCAAAGGCAAGTTTTGATAAGACTAAAGGTCAATGGACGGTAAACTATTTAAATAAGGAAGGCGAACAGTCAGTTACAATTGACAAAATCAATTCACGTATCTTATCTGAAATAAGGGATGATGCAAGCGATTCTTCCGATGATATGCTGAAACATGTCAACGGTATACATAGTTTGTTGGTTGAAAGATTTAAAGGCAAGGCGCATGATATGGAGTCATATAATGAATATAAGACTGGATTTATCGAAGGTGCCAAAACAAATATTGCAAGTTTAATAAATGGCGTACCAAGTTTCTTTAAAGACAAGGTAATGAATCCGCTTACCAATAATGCTTATCTTGCAACAACAGGAGTTATTGGCGCTGGCGCGCTTGGATTGGGCGGCAAATTTTTATGGAATGGATTGAGAAATAAAGCGATAGGCAAGATTGCAGGGAAGACTTTAGATAAGGTACCAGACCTTAGTACTTCAAAACTTGGTAAAGGGGCTGCTTCAGTGTTTAAGGCTATGAGCAAGCATAAAGGAAAGATAGGCTTGACTGCTTTGGCTATCGGAACTGCTTTAGCATTAATGTCTGCCCAAGACAGTAGTGAAGCGCTTAATGACCCAAACGCAATTCGAAGAGATTTTAATTCAAACCCTCAACAGCCAAATAATAGCAATCAAGTCAATAATTATCAAAACACCAATTCTCAAAGTGCTAATCCTCAATATAATAACCAAGATAATTATAATATTGAAAATCAACCATACATTGCAAATGAAGAACCAAAACGGACAAGATTTTCAAAGGCGGCTGACGCAACTCTTAATACCGCTTATGTTGGCTATATGGCTGGAAGTACTAAATATGGTCAACATATTGGTTCTAAAGTTTTAGGTCGCGCAATGCCAAACTTTGGTAAATTTGCTAAAGGTGCAAATGTTGGTCTTGCAATTGACCTTTTAAATGAAGGGGCAAAAGGAATTAATTTATATGAAGAAGGTTCTAATATAGATAAAGTTGCTAACATTCTTTCAAGTACAGCATCATATGCAGCACTTGGTAATATGTTATTCCCTGGTTTAGGTGCGGCTATCGGTGGTGCTTTTGGCGCAATTAAAGGAATTACTGAGCAATACCGTGATGAAATTAGTGAAGGATTATATGGCGATGAGAATAAACAAGCAAAACAAGATTTAAATGCCGAACTAACAAAATTACGAATTGATGAAAAAGATGATGAGGCTAATTTACGTGTAAAGTCATATATTGCAACAATCGGTATGCATGACTTAATGATTACCGAGCATAATTTAAGTCGAGGATTAAGGGCTGATGGTACTGAACGTGGTCTTTTTGAAGATGAAAATGGTAATTTCAGTCTGTTAGGTTTTGCGACTGGTGGTGTGGTTCCTGGAGACCAATCTAAACGAGACGGAGTTATCGTCCGTGTAACGCCTGGAGAACGTATTTTGACTAAAGCCGAGCAAGACGAGGCGAAAAAAAGAAAAATGCAGAGAAGTAAAGAAAATGATAATAATGGCTACGGAAAGGTTGATTTGAATATCAGTGGAACATTAAAATTAGATATGGGCGGTAGTATCGGTACAATTGAGGCTTCTCGTTTGATGAATAATCAAAATTTCAGAAATCAGTTGGTTAACATAATTCAAAACAGTATGAATCAGCGAATGAACCAAGGCATCGGAGTTAACAAAAATGCCGTCGGAAGTATTTCTAACGCAAATAATATCAGAAGTTTGAATTAAACAAATTTATTTTATAAAAATCAATATTAATAAGCATGGCTAAAATAGATAAAGTTGGCAATAAAGTTGGCAATAGAATTAATAAAGTATCTAAGGCACTTAAAGAAACTAATACTTTAACTAATAACGCAATTAACAAAGTGCGCCAAACATCAAAAAAAATTGACCCTTCACTTGGTGATTCTTGGTCATTAGGCAGCACATTGTCAAAGACAAATTCATTGAATAGCACAGCATTTTCGGATTTGTTATCAGCGTTTGTTGGCTGTTCTGTCGGATATGCATATGAAACATTATATCGTAGCGGTATTCTAAGCAAGCCGATTGGTATTGCCAATAAAAATTTTGGGTATATGTTTAACACATTAAGACGTAACGCTGGTTCTAGCGAACGTGTTGATGACGGTTATGGAACGCCAATTGGTACTTTGGCACATATTAATAACGATTATGAAGATAGCCGATTAAACCCTGTCTATGAATCGGCTTGGTTTTTAAATAATTCAAATAAGAATAAATATGCAAATTATTTGGATTATTTAACTAATGTTTATGGTTCGGAATTAAAAAATAATTTCGTAAATGATGATTTAAGACTTGCTGATTTTAATCCTGCACTTTTTAAACCGACGGTTGGTGTGATTGAAAATTTTGACTATGTTACAAATGGTAAAGCAATTGTTGAAAATGGTTCAATTAACCCTAATGGCGAGGATTTTACCGATACTAAATTAGCATCGATTGCGAGTTTCGCCCTTGGAAGGATGCTGAGTAATGTAAAACAAAACGGTTCAATACCAGATGATAAACCTACATATGGAAATGCTGAAAGCGTAGACGAAGAAAACAAAAGACATATTACACAAGGAATCTTTTCATATTACGGTTTAGATGGCATTTATGGATTAAGAAATGGTGTTTCCTATATTAATAACGGATGGCCTATTTCAAATAAAGAACGTATTGGTGACATTATTCCTTGGTCTACAACAGACCATTTTTATAGTAGTGATATTTACGGAAATGACAACTTAAATTTAGTTAGGGGCGCAACAGGACTTGATAGTGGTTTATTAAATCGTAATTTTCTTGATGTCCGTCAAGGAACTGATATAGACACCCTTTACTATGGTTATGGTAATTTTTATAGTAATACATATAGTTTAGGTTTATTAAATTCATCGAGCATTGCAACCAAGCGTTTTTATTCAAAAGCAATGTTGGGTTATGATTTGACTTCTAGCGAAGGCGATGATTTAGACCTTACTGTGTATAACAATGGAGACGTTTTAGGAACACCAAAAAAGAAATATTATGTCGGTAATGGTACAGTCGGAACAAATTATCTTGACGTGATAACCGCTTCCAATGTAGGATTCGTCAAAAACGAAAAGAACCAAGTTTACCGCTTAATAATCAAAGATGCTGGTAATGATAATATTTTCGTCCGTGCATTATATGAATACGCTGAAGCTGAAGGTCAAGCAAAAGAAACACCATTCACAAGTGGAGTTGATAATGATTACCAAGGTAATATGGGTTCAGCGCATGGAATTTATCGTCAATATAATAAGACGGTATTAAGTGAAAAACCAGACCTTATCCACAAAACAAATAATATGTTTTTAAATAAGGAAATAAGCACAATTATCGGACGCTTTCATACCGATGAATTTGAAGGTACTGGTGCTGAACATGCTGAATTAAAGAATACGGCTTTGTCTCATTACGGACAGTCAAAAGGTCGTAACCTTTTAAAGAAAGACCATGAAGGGGCAAAAGATAACGGTTATTCTAACCCATATTGTCGTGTATGGACGTATCATCATCAATATTCTAAAATTTCGGACACAATACGCCCATTTGAAGTTGACGGTGGCTCATTGCAGATGTCTGATATTGGTTCTGTCAGACGTAAGGATGGCGAAGGACAAATACATTTGGAAAAATATGGTGTTAAAACTGAGGCAGGATTAGTCAGATATGCACCAACGACCGAAAAGAATGTCAGAAACTGTATGCTGTCAATTGAAAACTTAGCGTGGAAAAGAGACATTGATAAATTAAGACCTGACCAAATAGGACCTTTGGGTGGACGTATTATGTGGTTTCCTCCATATGATTTGAATTTTAGTGAATCATCACGTGCGAATTGGAATCAGACTTCATTCATCGGACGTGGAGAAAATATATATACTTATACAAATTCGGAAAGAAGTGGTACTTTGCATTTTAAATTATTGATAGACCATCCAGAGTGTATAAATAAGTGGAGAAAAGGCGTTAATGAAGACAGTATTGGTGATGTGGATGATGTTAATAGTGCCGAGCAAACATTATTAAGATTCTTTGCTGGCTGTGATATTTTAAATGGTGGCGTAAAACCATCAGAAAAGAAAACCGATAAAGTAAAAGAGGTTAAAAACCCTGAAATTGAAGTTGCAGCACCTGGTTATGAATATTTGACATTTTATATTTATTTCCCTAACGACTATAGCGGTGTCGATGACTCTACGTTTAATTCAATGAATTATTTGATAAACGGTCTTGGCACTGGACGTATAGTAAATTCAAATTTAAAAGATAGATATGAAGATTATGAATGGATAAATAGTACATATTCATACGAAGGTTCTCATGTCGGTGGCTATGAAATGAGAGAAAATTGCGGTTTGAGTTTAAATAATAGCGAAAGTACCTCAAATCCTCTTGTTACTGTAACTGACGAAAATTCAAATCAAATTTCTCTTTTAAGATATCAAACAGATAGCAAGAATAAAGTAACACGTTATAATAAAGTTTCTAAGAAAAAAGTAACAACGGTTACAAAAAATTATTGGGGCTATCGTACTGATAAGAGTTATGAAAATGAATATTTTCACGTTCCTAAATTGAATAAATATACAACTTCAAATAAAAAGACTAATTTTTCAAATTATTTGGATATAAGAAGTTATCAATTTAACAGTGTCAATTATAAACGAGCACAAGAAATAAGGAAAGATAATACATTGGGTTTGTTTGTTAGTTTTGCTGAAATGTTTATGGCATTAAGTAACACTAATGTTTCAAATAGTAATATATTGTATGATAATGGTGCCAAACCTTTATATAATGTACCAAATGTCTTACAGATTAAAAAAATGTTTACCGATGACACATTGACGTTAAATGAAGTTAATATTCATGGTTTTGCCTCAATGCAAGGTTATGGAACAAATAACTCAATATTAAGTGAAAACCGAGCAAAGACCATTGAAAAATGGTTCAAAAACGATACTATTTATAAAAATAAATTTAGTAACGTTAAATTCACAACTTTCGGTACTGAACAATCGTCAAAATGTGTTGATATATATGACAATAATGCTGAAGATGCTAAAGCGTGGCGTTGTGCGAAAGTAACCTTGAAATTTCATAAAGGAACTGTTAAACCGTTATCATACGATAATGTGTCGCAAGATAATATTAACGTAGGTGACAATAAAACGGCAAGAATGGTGAATAAGGCTAATGAAATTGTTAAGGAAAATAACATAATCGATATGTCAGACAATCTTTTGTCATCTTATAACGAAATTATAAAATTGTCAACTTCAAGTTCTATTGAGATTAACAAGAAAAAACTATATGACAATTTAAAACGTATCGAAAGTCTTAATAATAAAACTGAAGATACGACTATCTACGGCGGTGAATATGAATATTTCAGCGATTTGCAGCGAAATGATAGTATGACTTATAGTAAGATTACGCAGAAGATTAAAACTTTCAATCCGCTCTTTCACTCAATGACACCTGAAGGTTTTAATGCTCGTTTAACTTTCTTGCAGCAATGTGTAAGACAAGGAAGCACACATTCGGCATCTGACAACAGCCAATACAAATCGGCTAATAACCTTTCATTTGGCGCGCCACCAGTATGTGTACTTCGTATTGGAGATTTCTTCAATACAAGAATTATCATTACGGATATTCAATATAACTATGACAATGCGGCTTGGGATATGAACGATGAAGGTATTGGTGTAATGCCTATGATGGCAGATATTAGCATATCATTCCATTTTATTGGCGGTAGCGATTTGAAGGCTCCTATTACAAAACTTCAAAATGCAGTAACATTTAACTATTACGCAAATACATCAGTATACGATAGTCGAGCTGAATTTGGAAAAGATAATAAGGAATAAACAGTAAATTATGTCACAAAGTCGTTATTCAAGTTTTAATGAAGATGGTGTCAAGTCTGATATAATACCATTCATCAAGATACCTAAGAAAAGTACTGATTATTATGAATATTATGTCAGGGGACAGACTCGATTAGATAATCTATCATACAAATACTATAAAGATGCCAATTATGGATGGCTAATACTCCAAGCGAACCCAGAAGTCGGTTCTTTGGAGTTTGCCATTCCTAACAATTCATTATTGAGAATACCATATCCATTGGATAGTACAATAATCGCATATAATACAGAAGCCAAAAATAAAAGAAAAACCGTATAATTTTTATGGCAGGACAAGTTATTAATAACGTTTTTTACATAGAGCCAAATTATGAAAATGCTGACATTAAGGAAAACTCAGATGGAAGCGTACATATCGATATGAATCAAATCGATATGGAAAATTATTGTGTTGTTGTGGATTTGTCAGTTGAAGTACCTCAAAGAACATCTGACGTGGTACAAAACGGTGACAATAAGATAATACACATGATTTTCAGTTCTGGTGCCAATGGGCATCGTACATCTTTTTTTGAAGGAAGTAAATTAACTGATAATGATGGCGTTGTAAGAAATTATTTAACGACGGCTCCATATCAAATTACCACTTATGCTGATATATCAGAACAAGAAGGAATTTGTAATGGAGAAATGGTTGGTATCAATTCAATTGACATTGCGTATAACAATTATGCTGTACCAGAAGTCACAATTGAGTTTACCGACATTAAGGGTATGTCTTTATTTGGTCCTGAAGAATTTAGACACGATAAGACCGTTAATGGAGTTAGTGGCTTGGCAAATCCCGATATTGAAGGTTCTTTCTTTAAGTCTTTTTTTAGATTTCCTTATCCTATCTTTAGATTGATGGTTAAAGGATTTTATGGCGAGCCGACAACTTATGAGTTGGCTTGCCAAGATTTCCGTGCAAGGTTTGATTCAAATACAGGAAATTACAACGCAACAGTCAAATTGGTCGGTAGGGCATATTCATTATTGGCTGATGTGACAATGAATGCGTTGGTTACGGCTCCATATTCGAAGAAAATCGGACAGCAATATTGGGCTGATAAGCATTTTAAATTTGATGACGGTAAAGATATGCTTACGTTAAGCCAAGTAATTGAACGTTATGCCAATGCGAAATCATCAATTTCAAGTATTCCTCAGACATCATCTGAAGGAACCGAATTGCAGCGTTTTACTGAAGAACAGACAAATCTTGAAACAGTAAATAATGCTTATCAAGATTTGTTTGACCGTTACATAGAAACAGTCGAAGAAGAAACTTATCGTAGCGGTTATAATTGCTTTTATTTCAAGGCAAAAAAAGACAAATCTTACGCAGACAAAGAAAATATTAAATATTCAAAAGAATCTTTTGATAATTCGGTCAAGTCTGCGACTACACTATCGTTATCTAAAATACCAGATAGTTTAACAACTATTTCATTAAACGATTTAGAAAATTTATTAACAAAGCATAATATTACATTAAATAATGACTTTAAGC
>Ga0326512_10000920_pt1 | contig 24355 bp, 14 predicted proteins | sample 1_2617_0518_D_FD_203652 | JGI IMG/M metagenome (GOLD analysis project Ga0326512, IMG submission 203652) | Bovine rumen microbial communities from UC Davis, California, United States - 1_2617_0518 | ecosystem: Host-associated > Mammals > Digestive system > Stomach > Rumen | place: USA...
GACTTACCTGAGAAGGCATAAAAGGAGAAGGATTGGGGATGACCTCCACATTATCCAACTCTGTCCATGCCTCTCGGTCTTTCTCTGTCAATACAACAAAACGATCGAGTTTTTTCAAATGCGACACTAGACTACCTGACCAGAACCTGGCAAAGAGGTTCTTAATAAAATTATGTTTCTCTGCCTCAAACTTACGGAAATTAGCACGGTTGATATGCATCTCCCCTATTTTCTTACTTCCATCTTTGATCTCATTGATGAAATTAATCTCACGACGCAACATACTAACCGTAATGTCAGGACGAATACGCATCAGTTCCCGTTTCAACAGTCTCTTATACCGATATTGTTTGGGAAGATAAATGAGAATCCGTTTAAGCAGTCCACAATTCCATAGCTTCTCAAAGTTAATGTCAAGATTAACTACCTTGATTTTGTCTGAAAGCGGATAAAAATATGGTTTACCTTTTCCTTCCGTTATAATAATCGTCACATCGTAGCCATAGTAGTCTGCAAAATAATTAGCCTTTAAAGTCACCACTCGCTCCATGCCCCCAGCCAGATACAAAGCCGGAGTACAATAGACGATTTTTAAAGGCTTATTTTCCATAAACTACTTTTTCTGATAGAAACTTGCATACCACTCGGCAAAGGCACGAAGACCGTCACGGAGGGAGGTAGAAGGCTTATAGCCATAGTCACGTTCCAAGGCGCTGGTGTCTGCATAGGTCACGGGGACATCACCCGGCTGCATGGGAACCAGTTTTTTATGTGCTTCGAAATCATAATTCTCAGGAAGAACTTTGGCACGGATCAACTCTTGTTGCAGAATATCCACGAAGGTCAACAGGTTCTCGGGCTGGTTATTACCAATATTATAGACTGCATAGGGAGGAATGGGTAATCCATCCTCACCCACCTTCTTCTCCGGGGCGCCCTGCATGATACGAACGACACCCTCAACGATATCATCCACGTAAGTGAAGTCGCGCTTACAGTTTCCGAAGTTGAAGATCTGGATGGTCTCACCCTTTACCAGTTTATTGGTAAAACCGAAATACGCCATATCTGGACGACCAGCAGGACCATAGACGGTGAAGAAGCGGAGTCCTGTAGACGGGATATTATAGAGTTTCGAATAGGCATGTGCCATCAGCTCGTTACTCTTCTTCGTTGCCGCATAGAGAGATACGGGGTTATCCACCTTGTCATCCGTAGAATACGGAATCTTTTTATTGGAGCCATAGACACTCGACGACGAAGCATATACCAAATGCTCTACCGGATAGTGGCGACAAGCCTCCAAGATATTGTAGAAACCAATCAAGTTAGACTGGATATAAGCATCTGGATTGGTGATGGAATAGCGGACACCTGCCTGTGCGGCAAGGTTGACTACCACTGCAGGATGATATTTCTCGAAGATATCATCAATGGTCGCCTTGTCGGCGATATCACCCTTGATAAAATTGAAAGACCCACCTAATCCTGACTCTCCCCCTAAACAGGAGGAGTTGGAGAGGGTCTTCAACTCCTTCAATCTCCATTCTTTGAGCGACACATCATAATAGTCGTTCATATTATCGATACCGATGATGGTGGCATCTTTCACATCCTTGAACAAGCGTTTCACTAAGTTGCTGCCAACAAAACCAGCAGCACCGGTAACCAAGATGGTCTTTCCATTTAAATCTATTTTCTGCATAGTTTGAAATTTATTGTCGCAAATATACAACAAATAATTGGAACTATCAAGTTTTTATTAATTTTTAAACACCGCATCCACTACTTTCTTCATCTGGTATTTCCATTGTAGGGGTTCTACCGTCTTACGAACCTCCTCGGGCTTCATGTTAAAATCAGCCATGAAGTCAATAATCTGCTGGATATTAATAGGAGACTCATCGGCAGGTGCCTTGATGATATAGGGTTGATGGTCAAAATCACTATCTTGTTCACTGTAGATGAAGGGGATGCCCCGAGTAGCATACTCCCGGTTCTTCAATGTCTTAATGACAGTAATACCACTACGATGACGACCTAAAGAACCTATGGCAAATTGACATTGGTTAAATACGTCATCTAATTCTTTACCAAACAATGCATCATGGAAAATAATCTTATCATGAATATGATACTTCTCTATGATTGGCATAAAATGATTGTTCATATGATAAGGATGCACTCCGCCCACTATATGAAAAAAAACATCAGGCATCTTTAACCTCTCACCTCTCACCTCTAACCTCTTATAATATTCTCCAATACCAGCCACCACACGGTCAAAGGCATGCCAAGGATGGACTTCGGCGACACCGATCATGTGAAGGGAAGATGGCTGATGGCTGATGGCTGATGGCTGATGGAGAGGAATGCTATCGAAGTCGACACCATTACTGATATTAATGGTTTTCTGTCCGAAGATTTCTTTGGCATCCGAGAAGGTGACCATTGCATCCATATAATGATATGCTTTTCTACGGAACAACTTGTCCATCTTCAGTTCTATCTTAGTCTTCCACCCAAACTCCTTAAACTCCTTATCATAAGGATAAGTTGGAATCTCCGTCACCGCATGGATACCTGCCTTATGCAATTTTTTGAAGAAGTGAATCAACCAAGGGTTAGCATTCATAAAAGAGCGGGCATAGACAAACTGTATTCCCTCACGAATACAATAGTTATAGACACAGTCATAACTCATGCGTTGGCGAATTGCTGCCCAATTTCCTGTCCCATAGTCCTCAATGACCTGTCCGTCCACATAGCGGCAGCGATGACCTTCTGGAGAGAAGTCATAATAGCACAGGCGCGTATCATAACCGTTCTCCTTAAGTCCTTTTACCTGATAGTGAATCTTTTTGGTGATACCACTATAATCCTCAAAACCATGGTAGACTAAGAAAAGTATCTTCATTTCGTAGTATTTTGTGCAAAGATACGTAAAAATTATGAACTATGAACTATGAACTATAAACTTTTTTTGTATCTTTGCAGGGATGAAAGACAAAGAAGCATTACGGCAGGGACTGAAAGACAGTCCGAAACTGAAGCATACAGAAGACTGCTATCCACAACTCATAATTACAATAACTATAAAGTAGAATTATTATAAAGTAGGATTATATTCTTAATTATATATAAAAGATTTGGTTCGATAGCCAGAATAGTCTATCTTTGCAAAAAATTAAGAGATATGGAATTCGTTGACAGAAAGAAAGAGTTCGCCCGATTACAAAATGCGTTGCAGAGAAAAAAGCCTCAGTTCATTGCAGTATATGGTCGCAGGCGTATCGGTAAATCCACACTTATAAAAAAAGTGTTGGACATTAGCCGTGGTGACATTTATTTTCTTGCCGACAGGACCTCAGAGCCAAGTCAACGGCAGTTATTCTCTACTATGGTGAGCACGAATATCGAAGGATTCAGTATGGCAAGTTATCCTTCATGGGAGTCGCTTTTCGTCAGTCTTAACAGATCAATTGATCATCGTATCACAGTCTGTCTCGATGAATTTCCGTATCTTGTTAAGAGTTGTCCAGCTCTGCCTTCTATCCTTCAGAAATTACTTGATGATAAGAAATTGAACTTCGATTTAATTATCTGCGGTTCATCACAGCAGATGATGCAGGGGTATGTTCTTGACAGTAAGGAACCTCTATATGGTCGTGCCGATGAAATCATAAAGATTCAACCCATCGCCCCTGCATTTGTCTGTCAGGCACTTGGGTGTGATGCAGAACAGGCGGTACGAGAATATGCAATCTGGGGTGGTGTTCCCAGATATTGGGTATTGCGTGAAAATTATGACAATCTCCAAGATGCCATAGAAAACCTATTGCTAACACCTGAAGGAACATTATATGAAGAACCGTCTAAACTGTTATACGATGAAATGCGTGATACCGTTCAAGCATCATCCATACTTTCGTTTATCGGTAATGGGGCTAACAAATTGTCTGAGATAGCTTCGCGTGCAGAAAAGCAGGCGACAGATATCACCCCACAACTGTCGAGGTTGAAAGAACTGGGCTTTATCAAAAAGGAGATTCCTTTTGGTGAAAGTGAGAGGAAGAGTAAGAAAGGACTCTACCATATATCTGACCCATTGCTTCGCTTTCATTATCGTTATGTTCTCCCCTATCGTTCGCTCATAGAATTGGGCAATAGCCAAGCGGTTTTGAATGTGCTTGAGAAGACGGAGAATGACTATACCAGTCAGACTTGGGAAGAGTTGTGCAGAAACTATATCAGTACGCATGGCTTCGGCAATGTTGTATATCAGATTGCATCCCGCTGGTGGGGAAGCTATTACGATGCAGAGAAAGAACAGTACACTCCTGTAGAACTGGACGTTGTCGCAGAATCATTTGATGGCAAGCACCTTTTCCTAGGTGAATGTAAATGGCAAAACGGTAATCAACTTATAGACGCTAAGGAGGAACTTGAAAGGTTGCAGACTATCGCTAACGGTCTGCCTTTTGCAAAAGATCATTTCGTGCATTATGCATTATTCTTAAAAGAGAAACCTAAGCACCCTGACATAGCAAAGGTCTTTTATCCTGACGATGTGCTTTCGACTCTATGAATTCAAATTACAAAATAATTGATAATTCTTTGCAAGCAAAGCGAATTTTCATCGATTAGAGAAAGAGAATTAAGATTTATTTCATAAATTTGCAGAAATGAAAGATAAAGAAGCATTACGGCAAGGACTAAAAGCCAATCCGAAACTGAAACGTTGGCTTGACTATCTCATCATGAACCAACGGGACGCAAGACCGCGTTGGTATATCCGTCTGCTGGCTCCATTCTACCAACGGCGGGGTAGCGGTTCAAAGATATATTCAAGCGTACGGATGGACACCCCGCCCTATCGTAACTTCTCATTAGGGAAGCGAAGCGTGATAGAGTCGTTCTGTTGTATCAACAATGCCGTGGGGGATGTCATCATTGGCGACGATACCCGTATCGGTATTCACAACACCATCATCGGACCTGTGACCATCGGCAGTCATGTGAACCTTGCTCAAGGTATTGTCGTTACCGCCCTGAACCATAATTTCAAAGACACCACTTTGCGGATAGATGAACAAGGTATCTCCACCAAGCCCGTAGTGATTGGGGATGACGTATGGATAGGTGCCAATGCTGTCATCTTACCTGGTGTGACGATCGGTAAGCATGTGGTGGTAGCCGCTGGTGCTGTCGTCACGAAAGACGTACCCGACAACTGTATCGTGGGAGGTGTCCCTGCAAGGAAGATGTGTTAGATGTAAGATGTTAGATGGATGATGTAGGAGGTTAATCGAAAAGACTGAGGGAGAGGTCCTGTTGGGGCTTCTCCTCTTCTTTTTCCTCTACTCGTTCTTCACGGAACTGGAGCATCATCTGGCGGGCATCAGCAGACCCTTCCGTATTCAAGCGATAATAACCACGTCTGCCAGTAGACTCGATGATGGACTGTGCTGACTTGCTGTTGCGCAGCAAATACTGTTGAACATACGTACGGATTTCCTCATAGTCCGGTTGGAAGAAGAAGGTACAGTTCATGTTGTAAACATGCTTGGCAATCGCCTGTACGCTTACACCACCCTCCCCTGCTTCGGTGAGTACTTTCAATATCTGCTGATCGTAAGTCAAAAAAATTAAAGATTAAAAAAGGCTGGCAAGCCTTTAAAGCCTCCAGCCCTTTTATGCTTCATTTGATTTGATTAAGCAAGTGTAATCTTCTCGTCAGCAGATGCGAGCTTGCCCTCTTTGAAGAGCCAACCCAGACCGAGCAGAGTCTCCTCCTCGCTGATCTTTGCTGCCTTAGCGATTTCTTTAACGGTCAAAGCCTTCTCAGCAGCAGCAAGTGCCTGGTAAACATCACCAGCCTTGAAACCTGCATTCTCTGCATTAACTGCTACACCAGCCTTAGCTGCCTTCTTAGGAGCAGCTGCCTTCTTAACGGCTGCCTTCTTTGGCTCAGCTGCCTTTGCGGGAGCAGCGGCCTTCTTTGTTGTTTTCTTTTCTGCCATAACTTTAATAATTAATACGCTATTGAATGTTCTTTTAAGAATTTCTTCTTTGCGAGTGCAAAGTTAGGAATAATAAATATTCCTTGTTGCCGTGCACAGCGTATTTGTTATGTTTTTTTAAATATTCTTGATGTAAGTCAACTGACGAACGAAGTAAGAGCAATAAAAATTCACTTTTATTGCCTTACAAGGAGGAAGTCGAACTTAGTTCAACGCGTAACTGCAACTCTTCCAACTGTTTAGCGTCTAATTCGCCTGGTGCGTCGAGCATCACATCACGACCCGAATTGTTCTTCGGGAAGGCGATACAGTCACGGATAGAATCAAGTCCTGCCATCAAGCTCACGAAGCGGTCGAGACCAAAGGCGAGACCAGCGTGAGGAGGTGCTCCATACTTAAAGGCATTGATGAGGAAGCCAAACTGTGCCATAGCACGCTCCGGGGTGAAGCCCAAGATCTGGAACATCTTCTCCTGCAACTTGCCATCATGGATACGGAGGGAGCCACCGCCGACCTCAACGCCATTACATACGAAGTCATAGGCAACGGCACGTACCTTCTCAGGAGCCGTATCGAGTAAGGGGATGTCATCAGGATTCGGCAAGGTGAACGGATGGTGCGTAGCCATCAGACGCTGTTCCTCGTCACTCCACTCAAACAATGGGAAGTCGACAATCCACAGGCATACAAACTTATCTTTGTCGCGCAAGCCCAGACGGTCACCCATCTCCAGACGCAACGTACAGAGCTGTATACGTGTCTTATTCGCCTTGTCACCACTGAGGATCAGCACGAGGTCACCATCCTTGGCACCCGTCTTCTCCTTCAGTTGCTGCCATACCTCAGGGGTATAGAACTTATCCACAGAAGACTTGACCGTGCCGTCGGTATTGAACTTCACATATACCAAACCCTTGGCACCCACCTGCGGACGCTTCACGAAGTCCGTCAACTGGTCGAGTTGTTTGCGGGTATAGTCAGCACAGCCAGGAACCACGATACCACCGATATACTCAGCCTCGTTGAAGACAGGGAACGTACCTGTACCTTTCAGCACATCCATCAGTTCCACGAACTCCATACCGAAGCGAAGATCAGGTTTATCAGAACCAAAGCGACGCATCGCCTCATGCCACGTCATACGCTGCAACTTAGGCAACTCCACGCCACGCACCTCTTTAAACAGATGGCGGGCGAGGTCCTCGAAGATCTCCAGCACATCCTCCTGGTCGGCAAACGACATCTCACAGTCGATCTGTGTGAACTCCGGCTGACGATCAGCACGCAGGTCCTCATCACGGAAACACTTGGCAATCTGGAAGTAACGGTCGAAACCAGACACCATCAGCAACTGCTTCAGGGTCTGCGGACTCTGGGGCAGTGCATAGAACTGTCCAGGATTCATACGAGAAGGTACCACGAAGTCACGGGCGCCCTCTGGGGTGGAACCAATCAGGATAGGTGTCTCCACCTCAATGAAGTTCTTGTTATCGAGGAAGTTACGAATCAGGATTGTCATACGGTGACGCAGCTCCAAGTTCTTACGAACACAAGAACGGCGCAAGTCCAGATAACGATACTTCATACGGATATCGTCACCACCGTCCGTATTATCCTCTATCGTGAAGGGAGGTGTCAGACTCTCGCTCAGCACATTCAGTTCCTGTGCGATAATCTCAATCTCTCCTGTCGGGATATTCATGTTCTTACTCTGACGCTCGTTGACCACGCCCTTGACCTGAATACACCACTCACGTCCCAATTTATTGGCACGCTCGCAAAGGGCGGCATCCTTCGACTCGTCAAACACCAACTGGGTGATACCATAGCGGTCACGCAAGTCCACAAATGTCATACCTCCCATCTTACGGGTTTTCTGCACCCATCCGGCAAGTGTCACCACCTGTCCGGCATCTGTGAGTCTCAGCTCACCACATGTTTTTGTCCTATACATATTATAATATGTGTTTGAAATTGCATGCAAAGGTAGTGCAAATCGAGCGAAACACCAAATTTATTTGAGTTTTTCCGAGATGAAGCCTATCTTCGACCAAAGGTCAAAGGTACGAATAAGTGAGTAAAGAACTATATTATCATCCTTTCAATGTCTGGCAACGGTAGTTATATGACTGCCAGTAATATCGTTTCAGTTTCTCTTGTAAGAAAGAACGACGAATCAAATCTTTTGCAAGAGGCTGTTCTGAGGCAAACATATCCAATTCACGCTTCACCAAACGAGGTACAAGTCCTATACGACGACCAAACTCCTCGAAGTCGCCACGTGTGACTGTGCGAGTGTCTGAGAATTGCATTCCTTCACGGAACAGTCCTTTGTCGAGTGCAAAAATATGAGGTTCGTAGAGATGAAGGCTAGTATTGATGAGGTCATAGGCTGGAGAAAGATGATATTCGCCATCGCCACGATTAATCAATGAAAAATTCTTCAGATGCGCATCGTCATTAAGAATCAGGTAATTGAACACAACGACACGGAAGAACTTCAATATCTCGACAGCAGGTGCAATCGTATATCTGCCGATAATCTCCGCACATTCCTCATAACTCAGATTACTGTATTTATAGTCGCTGCCGCCATTCACTTTCGTCAGTCCAGCCAGTGAGGCAAGATCTTCCTGTTGGTATTTGCTGCCATCAGGAGCTACATCGAAACGGCGTGTGATATAAGCTGCCTCGCCATCGCTAAAGAAACAGAGGGCATTGGCGGCAGTCTCGATATGATAGACCTGCGAAGCTAACTGCATACTCAGATGTTCATTGGCAGGACAGTCCTTACGCTCTATCAAAGCATATTAAAGAAATAAGGGAAGAGGTATGCAGACTGGTAGGCCTCTTTGCGTACAGGCATGGCAAGACAGACAGGTTCACCATGATAGTCCTTATGATAAATGAAGACATACTGGCGATTGTCTGTTTCCTGAAGGATACCAGCCTCCACATCATGCACGAAAACTTTGCACTGTCTCATACGTCATCGTTTTGATATGAAGGTCTAACTGTAGTCCCAATGTGTCCAATATGATGAGCAAAGTGGCAAGTTGCGGATTCCCCTCGCCACGCTCTATAGCGACAAGAGTATTAATACCCACTCCTGCCAAGTCGGCAAGCGTCTGCTGATTGATGCCCAGATGCTTACGACGTTCCTTGATAACTGTTCCTATCTCCTTCCGGTTCATATTACCAATATATTGTGATTTCGCTGCAAAGATAGAGAAAAGTTCTGAATAAAACAAGGAAAATCACAACAAATTGCGATTTTCCTTTGATTTTCTTCTGGCTCACAGGGGGATGTCCCCCCCCCCTGTGAGGTGCAGTTAATGCCTGAACTTCTTGCCATTCAAGATGTAAATACCTGGGCGCAGCAATCGCCATGAGCCGTCCTCCACCTGTTGACGAGTAGCGACCTTACGACCCATCATGTCGTAGATACATCCATCCCCTTGGAAAGTAGCACCCTCAGAAGGATTCTGCTCCTCCTCATTAGGCTGTTCCCCACCCTCCTCGTCATTGTCGAAGATGATAGGTACGAACTCAATGCCGCGCATGGACAGCTCACGGGAAGGAGAAGGTTCTTCACGGTAGTAAATCTTATTGTGGAGCACATAGCGGTTGTTTCTCTGCCATGATGCCTGATCGTCGTCTGCCTCCTTGTTTGGTGTGGCATTGATGTAGAAACCTACACCAGTTGTAGCTTGTACCGGCAGAGGAGCCGTAACATCACCTGTTCCTTTATTAAGTTCCATATCACTCGTAAACGGCAGTCCAAGCGTATATACATCATGAGTCGCATCTAGGTCCAACAATTGCTCCAGGTATTCACCAGAGAATACACATCCAAGTTTTGGTGTTGCTGGTTCTGTTGGTGCACTATTTGGCAGACCCAGTTTTACGCTTCCACTTTCGTCGGTGGTCCTGATAACAACAGGGGTGCCAGCAGGAACGAACTTACCCGCATTATATTTACCTGATACTTCAGGCACTTTATCCATATTCAGACCCACAGTGTTCCATGTTGAACTCGTATATGCATTGTATTTCTTAGTACCGTTATCAGCTGGCAAAGACACATCGAATGGAGCATAGAATGTGGTGTAGTAATAACCATCGCCACCATTGTTCGTCGCAACCTGCAGTCCCATATTGCTTGCTGGTTCCATACACCATTTCACATCATCCATTCTACTTTCGTTCACATTAGAGAATTTCAGATCATAGATTTTGCCTGTTTGTGTGAAGTTCAGATAATTTGCTCCATCGTCAGTATTCACAAGGACCACTATACCACCACCAATATCTATTAATCTATATGGAGTAGCAGCATCTGTTCCCATCTTGTCTTTTATTACGTTAAGTCTTTGAGTATCAAGTCCTTGAGTACTCAAAGTCACCCTACTGATAGTCCTATTGTTTATAGAAGTACCAGAATTAACGACATAGAATATTGTTGATGGATCTGTTTCTGTGGAAGGAACAGGTATATCGCCTCGGGTGGCATTCATTTCAGTGAAACCGGACTCCAGCGGATTCAGATCTCCATCAAACGAACCAGTCACTCCCGACTTACTATAGAAGTGCATAGGTATAGGACCAGCAGTGTGAATACCATCACCGGTCATTTCCGTCTTATGCAGATAGCCGCTGGCATAGCGCACAGGACTAATACCTGATATGCCTGGCTGAGAGTGCAGACGATAGTATCCTTCTGTGAAATCCACGATATTTCCGTCATCGTATACCACATTTTGTATTTCAGTAATCTTGCCTGTGGCGACAGCGTCCTCGTAGAGAGCTTTACCAGACTTCGACTTTCCTGATTCAGCCTTGATAGTCGTAGTCAGTCCGCCCACATTGCCGGCACCAAGATAGTAAGGCTGCAGCATTGCTATATCCAGTCCGTATGTCCAGTCGCGCGGGGTAGTGCTGAGCTTCAGCTTGTTGTCTGCTATATTCACATAAACTGGGTTGTAAGCTGTCTCTGGGTCACCGTCATCGATATCGACAACAGGATGAACACGGAAGTAGCCATCCACGTCACCAGTCAATAGCTCATATACTTCATATCCAGTGGAACCAGGTGCAACTATATCCAATTCAGTACCAGCAGCTAATAAAGTAGTTGTCATCACTCTCGTGTCATCATCGCCATCATCGCTACTATTCTTCAGCACGTATCTATTATACATCTTAAAGCCATAGACATCGCCCACTGGAGTAAAGAGATAGTCGTTAGTATAACGTGTCGCACGACCGGCTATTGATGTCAGTTTTTGGGTGTTGGTATAGCGAGCCAGCCAAGGTTCTGATGCCTGTTGTGTCTCAAAGGTGTACCATAGATTCTGGTCTGTACTTCTCACAAAGTCAAGACCGCTGTTCGTTGCCAAGGTCTTATCGAATGAATATACAATATTCACGACCACTGTCTTGTCAATGAGCCTTGAATCAGACATCAAGTTTGTCAATTTAAGTCCCTTATAATTGGTATCCAAGTCTGTATCAGATGTCGTTCCATCTGTACTATATATACCTTCTACATAGAAATCGAAGGTACAGTTCGGGCGATAGAATGTACTTGGCACTTCCAGTACATCACCGATGCTGACAGAGCCGGCATGATGACTGTAGGTATGGTTTACTCCACCCCAAGGAATGGTTTCGCCCAACTGATATTTATCGCCAGGGATTCCCGACACCTGAGATGTCAAGTCACGCTGAGTGCTTCCATAAATTCTCTTAGTATCTAGTGTTCCACTTACTGCAGTCATATAAGGAATATCCACATACTTACTTGGGTCAGCTGCTTCTGTTCCTTCCTTATCTTTCTTTTCTTCTTCTTTCGTACATGTTTTAGCAATGATCAGACGATAGATCAAGTCATGTACGGACAAACCAAAGATGATAAACTTTGTGGGATCAGTACTAGCATCCGTTGTTAATGATGCTCCGAAGCCAGTCAGCTTCTTACCTGCATCACCACCTGTTGTACCCACCACTTGCAGAACACCATAATCATATCCAGACTTCCTCAGCAACATGAATTGTTTGGCACCAGCTGCATTCGTTAAATCCCCTGTTCCATCAACGTAATTACCTGTCAGCTTATGCTTAATCTTAAGAGCATAAGGATCGTTGCCTTCAAAATACCATACATATTTTTTATCACCAGAAAGATCTTGCTTTCCTCCGTCTAATATAGGAAGAGATTCATCTGATGAAGTTGACATCATATTGTTATTATACCATATGATGTTGTATGGCAGTTCACCATTGATATTCATCGAAACATCATGAGAGTCAGGATCTCTTGCAACAGTGGTACTTTCTTTAGCATTACGTTTGTTTGGCACCTTATACTCTGTCTTGTTCATGTCGTATTTCTTGTAACGAACAAAAACTTGATCATCGTAAAGACCATAGAGAGTGAATAACTTGGTGTCTGTAACCACAGTATATTTACCTTCACTTAAACCTGCACTACCATAATACAAGTAGTCTTCATCAGCATTCAGCAATGGAGTCTGAGCTGCCTCTGGCAGATATGGCACATAGTTATTAGATAATGCCGCTGCGTTGTCTTGTGTAGCTTCAACGGCAAGATAGCCAGGATTAGTAATAACATAATCTGCGCCACCATTATTAATGACTTTATAAGTATAATTATGCGTTACGTCATTGTTTAAGACAAGTTGTGTACCTGGGCTAAGTGCGCTGGATTTTATAGTGAAATGATATGCATTGTTCCACTCTTCTTCGTTACTTGTAACTCCTCCGCCTACACTTTCACCGGATTTCGTATATTTCTTATATGAAACAGACTTGTCACTTTTTGCATATATCTTGAAGACATATACCCCATCAGGGTCACTGGAAAGAGCTGCAGCATAGTTATAATTACCTTCACCATCAAAGTCATAGTTTGCTACAATTCTTTGGTGGTTTACTTCTGTAATTGTTGTGGCAGGATCGTCTGTTGTCATGCCTGCACCATTGAGGAATTCATAAGTGTAATTGTAGCCAAGTTCTGTTCCCAAGCCATTTACCGCCAGTGCATAGCCACCGTTTGGATGAGACAACAGTGAGAAGCGGTCTTTACCTTTTACCTTAATACCTACACTCATCGGACTGGGTTCTTCCAAGGTTGTAGCATAGTTGGAATGACGGTTAAAGATCTGTATAGCATACGGATCTGGAGCCACATAATAAGCAGAAGATGGGTCTGCGGGCGCAGCCAGGAACTTCCACTGCCATTTTCTTTTTCCATCAGTTCCGTCTATAGGCGCATCACTTGATCTCGTTCCCGAATAGAGCGACACACCTGTACCTGTTTCATCAGTCTCTTCTGTTGCAGGATTATCTTCTGTTATTATAGTTCCGCTACTCTGCAAATTCTTACCAGCCAAATCGACCGTAAACCACTTACCCTGCAGGATTTTATCACCATCTAGATCGGCACCCTCGTTGTAGCTATAGCGTACATATACTGTGCATTCGTCGCCATCGAAATCAAACTCCGCAAGTGCACGACCTGTAATCTCCTTGTCGGAAATGTCTTTCTTATCATGTACATCAGCAAGGAAATTACTTTTTCCGCTTTTGACAACGACCTTCTTATAAATGTAAGTGTTAACCTCGTCTTTTGTATACGGACCTATCTTATAGTAGTAATTACCCTTATCTGAAAGATTGTCAATAGTTGTTTCCAATACTGCCAAACTTGTTTGTACTTCGCTTACTTGATTAACCGTTGCACTAGTCCAGTCAGCCTCAGTACAATCTGCTGTGGTATAGGTGGCATCCGCTTTTGGACTGGCAACATAGGCTTTTGTTACCGTAACCTTCTTATAAGTATAAGGTGATTCCTCAGTTCCTGCTCCTATCCTGAAATAATAATCATCCAGGACCGTAAGTTCTTTGGCTGCAGTTTCCATTGCAGTAGTGCTTGCCGCTTCTTTCTTGAAGTAATTAGGTGTAGCTGCAGCCGTATATGCAGCCTCACTACTTACGGATGCTGTATATGCAGCATGGTCATAGTAGAACTTAAAATCTTTAGCCAACGGACTTTTAAAGTGATCAGTGATAGTTGGATAGTAATCACCTGCTCTCTTATAACGCAAAGCCTCATTACCATCATTATCAATGATGCGATATATAAAGCGTTGCGGACGGACGAAGAACGTCGTCTGTGGTCCCATTTTGGAGTTATCATCGACTTTGGCTTCGCCATTGTAATCTACAGAAGTTTCCAAAGTTGTGGGCCATGGATCACTGCTTGGCGCTGTAGTAGGCACGTTGACACGCTTATCATGGTCAAAGCGAGGCATCAACTGTAAATTACCATTAGCATCAGATACCGCCATGAAAGTCTGATTGGTCATTGCGATATTCGTGTGATCATAACCTTCACTACCTGTGCTTACCAGTGGATCTGGATATGAGGTATCTTCGTTTTCTAAAGTAATACGCGTAGTCTTAGAGTCTACTTCCGAATCATATACACCCACCATAGCACCTTCACTGAGTTTCGTGCTAGTCATGTGAGAGGTTATAAATTTGCCAGTACCAACATTCTTTAATTGAATGTTATATGGGTCGAAGCCAGTTATGTCTTTGTATTTTTTCTTGGTTCCATATTCAGATAAAGGCTCTGCAGCAGAAACATCATCGGATGTGCCCCACTTGATACCCATTTCCTTGTCGATGTCCAAATTAGGCATCACATACCATAGACACTTGTTGGAGATTTTTCCCTCCTCTACAATATCAATATTATTATTGGCATGCGGAGCAACTATCAAGTCATACACATTACCGCCTTCAGGATAGGTATGCTCGAAGATAGGCTTGGAGATATAGCTCTTTCTATTGTCTCCGTTATCATTTTCGTTTTTATAGAAGCGGCCATTCTGCACCATGAGGAATTTTGAGGCTATTCCTGATTCAGTGAAAGAACTGCTCCCGTGATCCACAAAGTTGTAGGTATAGCTATCCTCATATTCTTCCTTCACAGTGTAGGTGACATATTGGTCATTCAATACGCCATTACTTTCTACGCCTGTAGCGGTAATTGGAGGAAGTGAACCCAATGAAGTAGAGGTATAATGTTTGCCGCCAGCCTTGATTTGGTCACGCTCTGCTCCGTTCTGCATTCTGAGAGTATACTTATGGCAGCCTGTAGCTTTAGTAGCATTCGAGTAGAACTTATACTCCTTCACCATCGGGCTGTTGTATGCACGCAGAGCATTCAGTTCGGTTTCACCATCAGGATAGGTAGAGATTTTAGGCAGTGGTTTACGCATAATCTCCCAACCATGTCGGTCGAGCAGGATGAGCACAGGAGGAATATCAGCATTCTCGATGTCGAAGGAGCCGTCGCCCATATCGAAGGTCTGATACCAGTGTTCCAACCTCTCCACAACCTTCTTCTCATGTCCATCTGTCTTATCGTTATATCCGTTCCAACGTACAGCATTTGCATAGGCGCTGTAGCTATGCCAGTTGCTTCCGCCAATAGTTTTACTATCTAACGCAGCCGCCAGATCATCTCTCAATTCTTTGGGTACTACCCATGTCTTATCGTCATTACTAAAAGCATCTTTGTAATCAGGATTATTCTTTGGATCAATTCCCAGCACATGCAACTTAATCATATTATATGTCTTCCAGTACTGTTCCAATGATGTTACATCATGGCGTGCACCTTCGATAAGATTAGTTGTCTTTAGTCGGAACTGACCGTCTGTGCCCAATATCATGTATTCCGTGGGGTCTTCTGATGAGATGGTTGGCAAGGCTCCACCAGTAACAATGTTTTTGGGAGCAGCATCTCCGTCCTGATTGAATTTAACTGCGTATGTCTGCAGATAGGTCCGGTGAGAAATGCCGTTATAGGATATTGTGCTCTTGGAGTGTATAATAACATGATATGGGTCACTAAGTTCGCTCTTGAAGAACCACACCCAACGGGGACGGGTATTGGCACCACCATCCATCTGTTCCTTATTCATCGCTTCACCATAGATATTCAGATTTCCATCACCATTGGTATATGGATAAACTGCCTCGAATTTTTGTGTCGTCAGTTTATCGTTACCATCCTCTAAATAATACTTTTCCGCATTAGGATGGAGGAATCTCAGCATATAAGGACTTGTATCATCATTGAATTTCACACGGTCATTTGCCGTATATGTGACGTAGATATCCAACCCGCGGAAAGCCTGGCTGACAGTTACTTTTTTATAGGAATAAGATGACTCTTCCCCTATCCGGAAGTAGTAATCCTTTTCTTCCGTTAGTCGTTTTGCCTGCTTTCCCATATCAGTTGGGTCGGTAGCTGTTTTTTGATAGTTACCTGCATTACCCCATTCTGTGGCATCACTATCATAAGTAGTGAATACTGCATCAAGCTGAGTAATATCTGTCAGCTTGGCAGCAGGGTCTTTCGGTGTGTGTTCACCATCGACAATGTTAATCTGGTCTCTTGCATAATACCTATATTCAGCCACCAACGGACTCTGATACTCAGCAGGGAGTACAAGCTCTGCACTCTGGCTAGTCAGCTTCAGCAACTCGTGCTTTGCCATATCGATCAGATGGTATTGATAGTCTTCAGACTGATACAGTTGGAACCTCAGTACGGAGTTGCCGTGGGCATAGGTAGAATTCCTATATATCTTAGTAGCAGTAGGTGATGTGCGGCCTATGTCGTAATACTCTGGCGATTCTCCGCCTGCATCAATACCATCGCCTGCTGCTACCATTACCTCATATACACCGCCCTGAAGACCTGCCTTGGCAATAAACTGCTGAGCTCCATCTGCTCCGGTTCTGGTTGTTGTGAAAGTAAGCGCCACATCATTTCCCAAAACAGCAGCTAACTTCACCCAAGCACCTTTTTGTCTTTCTGGACGTGTGTCGGGATCTAACGTTGCAGGTGTCGTTCCATCATCTTGCACTGAACCACCATTATCATTGTAAACCGTAACTCGCTCTGTCTGATTGGCAACACTAAGGGTTGTTCTCGCCCCTACGTTATCGATGAGCATAGCATACGGGTCACGATTCCTGAGTTTCCAGAAAAAGTTTTTATTTTCCTTGTCAAGTGTTTCTGTACTCTTGATGACAATATTCTCTTCAACCTTTTCGCAATAAATATACTGTCCATTCAGCATCACGTTAAACTCCTGCTCCTCGCTCAACTTGATAGGTTTGGTATCAAGGCGGGATGTGGTGTATGTCACGAAGATGTCATGATTGGTATTTGGCGTTTCTGAAATAGAATTAGTCAAATATCCACGCCCAGAGTTATCCGTATAGGAATCATCATAGAACATTATATCCTCACCCACCAAGAACGGGCTGACGATAATGTTTGGGATGCTTGCCAACGACAATGGTGAGAAGATGGTCTGCACAGCAGAAGCCTTTACGGCAATGCGACCAGACTTATCTACAATCTTATAAGTAAAGGTACGCGTAGGCAGCGTGAGCACCTTCACACGGGTAGGTGTGGTGTTGTATTGCACATTACCACCTGCATAAGCCGTTGTTCCTTGAGTGATACTGACAGCAGTAGCCGTACCTACTGGTGAGCCACCTTCGTTTTTCTCTGTGATGGTCAGCGTAAAATTCTTAGATGTGTTTGAGTTTGCATTGATAGCAACAGTGATGGTAGCAGTACCATCTGATAAGATATCCCCAACAGTAATTGTACCTACCTGATCTGAACCAGTTCCACTTGCTTCTACTATAAGATGGTTACCGTACGTGGTAGCCAGATTACTGACATTCAGCGTGAGGGTCTGAGGATTGCTGGTCAATGTTGGACCAGCTACGGGTGTTGTGCCATATGTTACATCTATGCTGGCATTTCCTGTATTCCAGCTCCAGTAGCCTGCTCCACTACTGTTAGTACTAAATACTCTCAGTTTGAAACTACCGGCAGTAGCATCCTGAGGCATTTCCCAGACGTAGCCAACTGAGGCAGTTGTATTTGCGGTAAATGCCGTTCCTGTTGTTGGTGGTGTTCCAGGTGGTATTCCAGAGGCACCTACATACGATGGTGTACCACCAGAGGTTTGACTGCGGCTTATAACTTGCAATTCGTATGGGTCACCAATGAAGGCATATTCACTGGTCTTCTCGTATGTACCGCTGGCACCATTATTCTTGAAATTGCCGCTGGAATAAACGATTTTCTTACCACTCTCTTCTGTGCTTCCATCATCTGTCAGTTCATACCAAGAAGCACCAGCTAATTCAGCTGTAGTATAGGTAGATTTCGGTGTGATAGCTTTGAAAGGTATTATGGAGGCATCCACACTATAGTCCACATAGACATCATATTCTCCTGTAGTAGAATTGTAGGCATCTGCATACTCGGTAATCACATCTCCTGCGCTATTACGGAATGTCGTAAATGTACAATATTTACGCTTCAGTTCATCGGGAATGAAACTTGGATCAATATCGTCGTTGTCAATGGTGTATTGACTCAGTTTTGCAGCAGCAGTAACAGTATGAGCAGCCCTTTCCAAATCAGTTGTCGCAAGTGCATAGAACGGTGTCTTTACCTTGAAGTTAACATCCCTGATAGCATATATCTTTTTGTCTGTGGAATATGCGCTTGCTCCCTCCAGCGTCAATGATTCATATCTGAGGTTGTTGTTGGTATCATGCTGTTTCAGAAAGTTAAACTTAGAATCTGATGCAGTGATCTCGCCACTACCATTGACACTGTTGCTGACCATGAATACATAGCCATTTTTGTCAGAGTTGTTGAGTAGGGCAAATGAGTTCCATATAAGATTACCTTTCATGGTATGGAAGTAACCATGTTTAGACTCATCACGCCCTGGATTGGTTGGATTTTCAGTATCTGTATTTTTCCATTGTGTCGTGTACTGCTTGTGGTCATCGCTTGCGATAAAGAGGTTATCACCAGAGTTTTTTCCGAACAAATGGCTACCTTTATACCACTTGTAAATATCGGTTTCTCCACCATGTGTTTCTATGTATGTGTTATTCTGCTCATATGCATTAGCAATGATGATGTTATAAGGGTCTTTACCCTCAAATTTGAACAGAAGGTTGAACCTGCTCTCAACGAGAGCTTTCGGGTTCTTGTTACCTGATGCCCAGTAGGTCGTTATATTTGTTCCGCTAACATCAATTTTGTGGAAGTCATTCTTTGCCAAATGCCCTGCACTGACGGTTCCCAGACTTTGGGGTATGGTTGCAGGACGGTTGTTACGACCCATGTTTAATGCAAGGAAACAACCGTTCATCGTGATGTTGTACAACGTATTGCCGTCGAGATTAACTATGCCATTATCTTCATTATATTCGTAGGTGACATAGATGTGAACGTCTTTTTTGGATTTGATTTCAGGGTCCGTAACATTGGCAGATTCGTCTGTAATCGAAAAATATTTAGCCTTGGTTGCAGTGTTGGTGTTATATTTTTGAACAACTGCACTCTTGACAATATTATCACCGTCATAATAATACTTGAAGTTGGTTGCCAATGGGCTCTTATAAGCATCTGGCAACTCCACGGTTTGTGCATTATTAACAATAATACAAACTGCCTCCAAACGTTTGCCTTCAAAAGCAGATTCCAATTTGTAATCGTAACGGAAGTTGGCGCCCGCCTCTTGACGAATCGGCAACGTCAGGATATGATAGTATGCTTTTATAGCCCATGCCTCATTCACCACGCCGCCAAGGAGGAGCAGGGTCAAAAGGAATGTGAACACTCTATGATGTAGTCTCTTTATCGTTAGCATATGTAGTCGTTTTCTATTTTCTATTTTTACATCTTACTTCTTACATCAGACATCTTACCTCTTCTCACCATTGCTCCGTGAATTTGGCGATATCTACTATCAGGTCGAACTCGGTGATAGTGAAGGTGTAAGTATAGCTGTAGCCCGACTGCCAGTTGGTAGGAACTGTGGCAGTGAGCGTTTGACTATCCTTTGCTTCACCCCACTCTGTCCAAGAGGCATTGACCTCTATCTCACCTGCAAAAGTCTGTGGAACTACAAGGAGATTGACATATTGATGGACTCCGCCAGAATATCCTCCTATGGGCACTACGCTTGCGGGATTATCGTTGAAGGTGTTTACGGGAGCTGTAATCCATTTATCATCATTATCCTTGCTTGCCAGCGTCATCACGAGGTTTGAACCGCCTTCTGCTGGTGTCAGCGATGACCACGCTGAAGTAGTGTAATAATACGTGTCTGCTATGGCTGTGTTGTTTAGTGTACACGTGCCACCCGTCTTAAGTTTCTTGAAGGTGATGCTGTTGATTTGTACGTTGGGGTGGGAAGCGGCCAGCTGAAACTTGAGGCGTGCAAAGGGGTGACGGAACTTCATCGTTACGCCTGTTGCACCTTGGTTCGCCTTGTTCTGAGCCACGGTGATGCCCCAGATGAATTCCTGTAAGCTGCTGCCCTGACCCGCCTCTGGTGAAGTTGCGTTATAGACCATTGGCAGGGTACAGGTAAATTGTGCCTGTGGGACACCTGGTTCTCCAGGTGCAGAATAGGTCGGTCCTGTGATATAGGTTGGCACCGTTGCCGGCATATAGGCAAAGAAGTCCAAAGACCCTTCGGCTGGCCAGTAGTGCTTACCATCGGTGAATTCCCACTCCCCAGGGGGGGTACTGTTCCACGTGACATTGGTATTGGTAGGATTGATATATGGTGTCGTCGTTCCATTCACATAAGCATGAGCCCTAAAACCTACTGCCTTCAACGCCTCTAAGTCATAGAACGTGGCACGCATTCCCTCCATCATGTTCCACACACTGGCATTGAGTTTGATTTCCTGGTTTTCGGGAGTGGGGCTTGGGGTGGGATTAGGTGCGGGGGGATCGAGTTCCTCGCTACTGCTACCACCACCGGAACAGGCTGTCAGCAGGCATGTTAATGCCAGCAGGACATACGAAATATATCTAGTTTGAAAAGTTTTTTGTCTCATAACATGCAAAGATAAGGCTTTTTGGTGAATTCTCCAAACATTTTCATGATTTTTTAATAAATAGGTACGCACGGGTGTGCGTATATAGAAGTCTTCACTGGTGGAGGTCAAATGAAGGGAGGCGGCACCTTCGACCCGAGGAGGCGGCACCTTCGACCCGAGGAGGCGGCACCTTCGACCTGCGAAGGCGGCACCTTCGACCCGAGGAAGCGGCACCTTCGACCCGAGGAGGCGGCACCTTCGAGGGCAGGAGGTGCCGCCTTCGTAAAACGCCCATATCAGATGCTTTTTATTCCGATGCCTCCTATCTCAGTAAATTCACTGAATTTGCTAAGTAAATACACTGAATTTGGTGAGTAAATTCACTGAATTTACTTTCATAGGAGATAGTGGTGTCAAGAGGAAACGGCATTTAGCGGCAACTAGCGGCAACGATTTTTCGTCCTTGTCACCTGTAATTGTCTGATAATTAAATAGTTTTGCAAGGCGGCAACGATTGCAAGGGTTTTAAAAATTTCATGTAGTGAGAGGTTAGTGGGAGGTTAGTGAGAGGTTAGTGGGAGGTTCATCCAACCTCCAACCAGTCTCAATCCCTTTGTACAAGGGCATTTGAGCCACATCCAGTGGGAGGTCGAGGTGTTTTTGCGATATTAATAAAAAACCTCGTTAGGAATCATCCCAACGAGGTTATATTATTGATCTTCGATCTTAGAAGGGGAAATTCATTTGTGATCTCTTATAATGTAGTAGGATCATCAATGTTGATTGCTCTCTCCACCCAAGTATCAATTGTACAAGAAGGAGTAAACCAAATAAACGTACCACCCAACACAGGATCAAGACCTGCAGTATTATTTTGGTCTGTGGGCTGATAGCCGCCACTACCTGCATTGATCGTATAAGTATATTTATAACCAGGTAACCATTCTGTGTTGATTGGCCAATAACACCATTGTTCAGAGACTATCGTAGCTGCATCATCAGAGCTCATAATTGTCATTTTTAAAGCTAAATAAGCACCATTAAGTTTTGGTGCAGTCGCAGGGATTACAGCACCACTAGACTCACGCTCAGTATAATCTGTCGCAGCAGTCAACTGTTGAGGCATCAAAATCCATGAACTAAAACTTGTAAGACTAGTTGCACCAGTCGTTCCTGTCAGTGTTGCAGATACAGTCTGCTCATGTAATTGAGTAGCAGCAGTTGCGGCAGTTAGTGTCCAGTTTGTACGTGGAATTAGAGTTGCGCTTGCAGAATTTGTTGCATCTTCAACCTGTGTATCAGTCACACCACCTGAATAAGTGAATGTTCCTGTCTTAGCAACATAGCCGACACGGACTCCACTAACAACAACCTTTAAGTTTGGCTCATCGTTTGCAACTTGAACAACAACCTGTGAAAGCATATGACGGAAATTAAGTTTGACACCACCATCTGTAGGTTTTGCATCAACTGTCTTCTTTGCAATTAGCAAATCCTTTTGATCAGCAACGGCATCAGGTACGGTGTAAGCAGCAGCAAGACTGTTTTCATCTCCAGCTGATGCATATGTTTTTTGCGTAGCATTCCAAAATGCCGTAAAAGTCATATTATTAGTCGACAAATCATTAGGCCAATAGTATTTGGTAGAAGAATAAAAGCCATCATCAGTTGCCTTTATGAAATGATCCTGGAAGTACTTTGCGGTTTTATATATTGCTGTAACGTGCAGGTCATCTCCTGTATTCCATGCTGTTTTCACACCTGTTCCATTGGCAGTACGCATATTACCACCCACAATTGCCCTGAAGCTAATCTCATTAGACTCAGCGAGTTTCTCGTTAACCGCTGTAGTCTCATCACTTGAACAAGCAGCGAAGCCTAAGGCTGCGACTGCAAGGATTAATAAATTGTTCTTTTTCATTTTCATAATCTAAACGTTTTTGTTATTATTACATTTTTTATTTCTCTAATATATATTGTAAAGTAGTTGTTTGTCAATTACATTCCCACGTCAATCTCGATACCCTGCCAGCCATCGATGGTAGGCTGGAAACCAGAGCCGTTGACAATCGGTTTGGGGATGGGCAGCTCATCGAGTCTGATAACGATCTCCTCCGCATCCTCCGGGTTTTGCGACCAGTCGTGCATCTGGTCCGTCACATCCTCTGTGTGGTACCACTTGCTATTGTCAGCGAGGACGGCATAGATGGTGAGCTTATGCGTGTTCAACTCTCCCTGGTGCGCCCTCGGACAGTGTCCGAAGATGCGGACGTGCATCACGATGGTCGTCTCGTTGACGACAGAGCCTACGAACGTCTCCGTAGCGAGGCTCTCACCCAGCTCGCCCGATACCATATAGACGGAAGGTGCGAGTCCTGAGAGCGCTGCACCAATCTGACTGGTGTACTGCAGGTTCGGTACGTTATGGATGGTGATCTTCACCTCCTTGGTGCGCATCTCCGGCATCATGACGAGGCGTTGCGAGTCATCACCCTTCAGCGTGAACGCCTCACTCCCTACCCCACACAAGGGGTCAGGCTCCAGGATGACAGGCTCCTGCTCCGTACCAGCCGCCCTCGGCATCGTGATACCACGAGTGAACGACGCCATCTGGGTACCCTCCTCCACACTGGAGATACGGGTATATGCCTCCAGCAGAGCGGGATTCTCCATACCCCGATAGCGGATTGCCTCCGTATCATAGTTATAAGCCACCGCGCGGTAGCTGTCGTTGACCAGTCTTGCCGAGCCCCCCTCGTGTCCTGCGAAGTCGTAGCGTTCCGGTTCTCCCGTCACCTGCTCCACCCTATAGAATAATACTGTCATCCCAGAAGGTTGCATCTCAGGAGCCATCTGCCAGTCGAAAGCCACATTCAGGTTTGTCGCATGACTATGGTCATAGCACAAGTCACGCAGGTCAGCCTCACATGAGCAGAGCATCATAGCGCAGCATAGTGCTGCCAAAGCAGGACGCCACCTCATCGTGACCCTCCTCTCTGCATCTTAGGGCATCCGCCACAGACATGCCATACCAGCGACACCTCAAGCTTGGTAGGTCCCACATAATGGCGCACTTTGTCGGCAGTCCATACGTTATGGCGGTAGCTGTCATCGCTGACCTCGTACTTCTTGTACTTTCCCCCCACATAACCGAGTCCGATGACGAAGTCGAAGCTGAAGTAACGACTGACAGGCAGCGAGTAGCCACAGGTGACACCCCCACCCCAGTTGATCTTCGCCTGCTCGCCCTTACTGCCGAAGAGGAAGTCATAGCGATAAAGCGCCACATAAGGACCGACATGCAGTCCCTGCCATACGGCACGATCCGTTTTCTTTGTCCAATAATT
>Ga0326512_10000921_pt1 | contig 24326 bp, 29 predicted proteins | sample 1_2617_0518_D_FD_203652 | JGI IMG/M metagenome (GOLD analysis project Ga0326512, IMG submission 203652) | Bovine rumen microbial communities from UC Davis, California, United States - 1_2617_0518 | ecosystem: Host-associated > Mammals > Digestive system > Stomach > Rumen | place: USA...
CGAGCACGTGCTTCCGATGGGCCCCAACGTAACCATTCAAGGTAAGGTATTTGTAGGTCAGGCCGTAGGTGCTACTGGTAGTGAACTGAGTTTCCAGACACTCATTCCTGGTCAGGACAGTGGTTTCCTGCACACTCACAAGACTCACGAGGAACTTTACATTATCCTGAAGGGTGAAGGCCAGTATCAGGTGGATGGTGAGGTATTCCCCGTCAGCGAGGGCACCATCATCCGTGTCGCTCCCGATGGCAAGCGTGCGCTGAAGAATACTGGCAGCGAGAACCTGACCATGCTCTGCATCCAGTACAAGGCCAATGCCTTCACCGAGGCTGACAGCCCCATGACCGACGGCACAATCCTGCAGGAAGAACTGAAATGGTAAGCGAGATGTTCGACAAAGCAATTCAGTTCCTGAAAGACCACAAAGAGATTGCCCTTGCTACCAGCGAGGGCAATTTGCCTAAGTTGCGCATCTTCCAGATTATGAAGCAGGAAGGGCATGTGCTCTACTTCGCCACTTCTGCTAAGAAGGCTGTCTATCGGGAGTTGCGCCAGAATCCCAATGTTGAGATACTGGCCTATGCAGATAATATTTCAGTTAGATGCTCAGGCATGGTAAACTTCAATGTCGAAGACGATGTGAAACGATGGATATATGATAATAATCCCGTGCTGTCTCGTCTCTATACGAGCTATGACCAGATGGAATACTTCTGTCTGCCAATAGCAGAGATGGACTATTACGACCTGTCTCCAACACCGCCGGTATTTCAACATTTCGACCTCATTTCAGGCGAAATAGGCAACGGTTTCGTTGGTGAGAGGTACAAGAATAATCAATAATTTTAATTTCTATAACGATTCAAGATATGAATACAAACAGACAACTTATTCGCCTATTTGTCATTGATATACGACTTCGTGGTCATATCATAGTTTTAAGAATCCTTACACAATGGTGAACATTGGCGAACATATAACACGCTTAAACACAGTATTTTACATGTGTAACAGTAGTTAAACATTACTAACAAGAATCTTTATTTTTGCTACAAATTTGCTACAAATTATTTTTTTGTTGTAACTTTGCGCCATAAACATTTTATATAGCATTATGGCAAAGACAAAAAAGACTGCAACGAGCATGAGAGGATTCTTCCTTCGTGTGACGGGAAAAAAGGCAAACGGGTATCTTTATTACAGATTCAACCGCGACGGAGTTGGCATGACAATTTGGACGGGTATCAACGTTGACGTGAAGAGTTGGGAGTCAGCGATTCAGAGTCCTGCCAAATGGAGTGATTACACCTCAGAGGAACGCTACATTGATGATGAAGGGAAAGAGGCTTACAGGTCAACTGAGGGTAGCCGTGTGAAGCGTCTCATGGACGATGTAGTCTCATGTGTGAACAAACTCATTGCCGATGGTAGAGGCCAGAAGGGGCCTGATGGTAAGATCAGCGAAGAGGACAAGGTTCTTTTCCAGAAGTCCATTGATGACATTGTGAATCATGATGCTTTTTTGAGGAACAAAAAGGCCGAGGTTGATAACCTTAACCATATCGTAGCTTTCTACAACTTCTTTATCAATGGAATAGAAAGCGGTTCCATCAAGCACCATAACGGCAAACCCTATGCATATAACTCCATCAGGCTATGGAAAGCATTCAAGACAGACCTCTGTGCAGTTACAAGTGAACACATGACTTTTGAAATGATAGATAAGTTCTTCGTTGATAAGTTCTACCAGAACATTGAGAAGAACAGTGATTTTGGCACAACAAAGAACCAAAAAGCAGGCCAGATGCGTAAGCTGTGCGCCCTTGCTGCAGAGTACGGAAAAAACAACAATGCTTATTCTGTTTCTGTATGGAAAAGCAGATATGCAGATAAAAGTGACAGACGAACCTCCATCTACTTGACTGACGAAGAGATTGATGCTTTGTATAATCTACAGTTAGATGGTACGATGGAAGCGGTCAGAGACATGTTCTTTATCGGCTGCATGACATGCCAAAGATACAGCGACTTCAAGAGAATCAATAGAAGCATGTTCGGAAAAAATGAGGATGGTGTTCCTGTTATCCGTCTCACTCAGATGAAAACAAAGACAAAGGTAGAAATCCCGATAGTAGATGACAGAATTCTCAAAGTATGCGAAAAGTACGATTTCAAGTTTCCTCAGTTCTCATCTGTGTACTTTGGCACTACTATCAAGAAGATTGCCAGGGAGCTTGCAAAGGTGGTTCCCTCATTGAATGAAATCTATGTTACCCGTCTCACTCAGACAGAAGCAAAATCGGAAAAGAACTATGCACGTATTTATGCAAAAAAACAGTGTGGTAAATGGCTTACAATAAGCGAGAGACAGTCACTTAAATTGTTCCTGCAGTTCCGTGTCTGTCTTGACGGTGTTCATCTGTGGGAGCGCGATGAAGAGGGTAATATCCTGAAACCAAAGTATGCAATGATAACGACACATACAGCAAGACGTAGCGGAATAACCAATCTCTATAATACAGGTGTATTTGACACAAAGGAACTCAGGGCCATGTCCGGCCATCAGTCAGATGATAATCTTGACCTGTACATTAAGACCTCTGTATCAGAGCAGTCAACAAAGATTTATTTGAAGATGAAGAAATTAAAGGAGGGAAAGAAGGGACAGAAAGCCCAGAAGATAAGTCTCAACAAAGCTGTTTAATGCTTTGTGGCGCGTTTATAATGAAGGGGTGTAGCAAAACGTTACACCCCTTGTTTGTACCCTCTTAGCGGTCATTTATCAGGCTTTACCTCAATAGTGAACTTTGTGCCACATTTAGGACATGTGAACGTTGATGTCTCGTCGGACAACAGCTCGCTTGCAGTGCAGCCGATTGCGTCAGCGATTCTTTCGACGCTTGACAGTTTGATGCTTGACTGATTCTTTAGCATCTTTGAAAGAGTCGGAGCCTTTATCCCCATCTTTTCAGCAACCTGAGACGGACTCATTCCATGTTGCAGGATCTTTTTCCTAATATCCATTCTTATATGTCTTTTGTTTCTGCCTGCAAAAGTACAAAGAATATTTGTAACTACCAAATCCATATTCCAGGCAGATAGAGCATTTTACTTTAAAACTGAACTGTAATTAGTCTATAGGCTAATAAAAAAGGTTGTGTGATGTTAAATATTCGCCTAACAATTAACAATGTTACTTTATTTTGGACTATACATAAAGTAACATTTTGAAGGTTAAAGCGCGTTAAAGTTAGTTTGGAGGCTAACTTTTTATTATGTATCTTTGCAACGGGAAACAATAAATTCGTTAATAATGAAGGTAAGACAAAAACGTTATCAGTATTGGGGTAAGAACGGCATTGAATGGTCTGATTGGTTTAACTACAACGGCCAGGAGGAATCCATTCAGATGAAAGGATTCAGAGGTAAAGACCTGAGGAATGAATATCGGACAATAGACAAATGATTATAGTATTAACATTTTAAACAAGTAAGATTATGAAAAGAGTATTGGTAAATGATGTTGCTGCAGATTGTCTCCATCAACTACGTGAGTCTGAGGACTATCTGATTGTAAAAGATGAAGTTGCAAACGCGATGGAGTATGTTTCTAATATGATACACTATTCGCGAGATGGTGAACCTATAGATACACATGTCGATGAACTGCTATACGTATTGCACGCACTCGCTGAGTATAACAGCCTCTTGACTTGCTTGCACAAACATAACGACTTGTCAGTGGTGAATTTCCAATCAAGCCGCGACCCCCTTGAAGAAGAGGATAATACACCTCAAGGAGAGCATAGTTTGGACTATAGGGGAGCGCATGATATATGTGCAATGCTGAAAGAAAAAGGTGTTGATTTGGACTTGAAAGACGCACAGGAAATGACCTTTGCTGAATGCGCAAAATTGGCGGGTGTTAGCATCCCAGAAATGAATCAAGCTCTATATTGTTATAGGAGTTGAAAAAAGTTATGAGCAAATGTAATCATGTTATGGTCAACGACGGAGGCACAAGTCTTGTATGTAAGAAATGTGGATTGAGGACAACCACAAGACAGTATGCTTTATGTACAGGGTTCCTTCTTTTGGTTTCTTCTGTTTCAGACTTGATGCATCTTAGGCTCAGGACGGCTTTCAATCATTTTCGTGGTGCAGAGTTGTTTTTTAAGATTTCCAGTTTGAACTACTATGAGGCCCTTGATATGCTTTCCAGACTTCGCTTTGAAGGGTCAGTGAATCATTCAGATCTATCCACTATAATAAAGATAGTGTTCTGTCTCAATGATACAGACTCAGGTAACAAAGGCCGGAATAATCAAGATGGACTTACTTGACAACCAGAAGATCATGAACAGACAACTCTAATTCAAACTTTCATATGATGTATGCGGCTCTGTTAAGCAATAATTAGAGCCGCATATTTATAATGAGACGTAAATCGATAAATATCCCTTTATAGTGATTAAACTCCCCTGAAACGTGCATTTTTAGGGGTATTGCAATATGTTTCGAGATTTTTCTTCAATTTTCCCTCTTAGTAATAACATGAGAGCATCATCTGATTTATTTTTGCAGTAGATTTATTTTCTTTTTAATTATTATAGTATGAATTCAACAGCAAAAGACGCAAAACTGCCTGACACAATCATCATGGAAGAGGACTTCCGTAGATACAGGCAGACATGGATGTCGGTTATAGGTAAGGCTCAGTCTGCCTACGACAAGATTCGTGATGACAAGGACGTTGGTAACAATCTCCCTGAATTCGACAAGTTAAACACTGATTGGGTAAAAACATGGGTTGAGGAAAAGATCAATGCTGTCATGAATGACACCCACTATCCGTACAATGTCAGAACCCAGGCAGCTCAGGAATGGCGGTCTGTAGGCGACGACCTTCTTTCTACAGTAGTTCATATCGAGGCTGTTCATCATCTTGACCCTGAGGCAAAAGTTGAACTTGCAGGATGCCATATCGTCATTCCGAATATGGACGAACTGCTGAGGGCCAAAACCACCTACAAGGTTCCAATAAAGTATAAGCGTCTCTATGAACTGATAGGTACTGCTAAGGAAGCCATTGACCAGATGGTAGCCTATACGAAAAAGAACGGCCTCTTTGAGACAGCAGATCCCATGGCCTTACTCAATTTTGCCAATGCAGGCGAAAACTTTGCACGTGTATGCTATAATGACGAGGATTTCAAGAAACTCCGCGAAGAAGAAAAGGCTTACAAGGCAGAGCAGGCCAGACAAAAGCATCAGCATGAACTCGAAATCCGCAAGCATAACGAGGAACGACGCGCCCAGCTTGACGAGTTGGTTGCAGAACGTCGCAGACGTGGTGAGGAAGTCCCCATTCACCGCGTGACGCTACGTGAAAAATCGGATACCAATGCAAGCGGAATGAAAGAAACAGAATTATAAGTTTTACAATTAAAATTTTAAAATCATGACAATTGAAGAGCAAGTAAAGGCTGCAGTTGAAGAAGCAACAAAGCCTATTATCGACCAGTTTAAGAAGATGGTTGAGCAGATTAAAGAAAATGGAAGTAGCATCAATTCCCCCGTCATCAAAGACGCAAGACTCTCTAAGGAGTTTCTTGACTCACTGACTCCGGCACAGCGTGAATTGCTTGAAAAGGGAATGAATGATCAGGAAGAGTTGGATTCAAGAGCAGAGTTTGAAAAGTTCATCAAAGAACGTCAGGCAGCACAGGCAAAGACCGATGCTGACGCTAAGGCTTTGGAGAAGATGATGATGTAACTCAAAACGTACTGACATGGCAATAATACAGCAGAAAAAGGAAGATGACAAGAAAGCCCTTGCAGAGAAAGCCTACGCTGCAGTAGTCAAGAATTGCCAGGGTAAGATCGACATTCCGCCTCTCATGGAATTCACAAACGAGTATTATTTCAAAATCAAACGCGAAATCCGCGAGTCTCTTAAAAGACTACAGCATAACATTCCGAAAGAAGATTATCATGAGCAGGCGAATTCTCTAAGAGCTGTCATTCCATTAGTCAAAGAATGTGCGAAATGGGTGACTCAGTACAAACGTGAACAAGAATGGAAGAAACTGAAAGAAGATGGGTATTATAAGACAAGAAGGCATGAGAGGTATATTGCAGAAAAGACCGAACGAGAATGTTCTGAAAGCATTTGAGATGGTCTGTGCTAACAGATACCTTGATGCACCAATTGACTTGGAGCATTTTACGCGTGAATGGCTTAAAGGGCAGAGAGAGTCAATCGACAACTACCTCTATTCAATGAGAGACAGGTTTCGTGGAAACGAGATCGAGTTCCAGAGACGCAAATTCAAGGCTGCACTGAAAGAAGCTGAACTCGCTCTGATGGTTGTTGAGGAATGGAGGTCAAATCAAGAAATGAATCGCCGAAATGCAGAAGAACTGAATGAAGCGATGATAACAGACCTCTCTCCCAAAAGATACCAGAAGGAAACGGAAGAACTTATCCAAAAATACGGTTTTTTCAATGTAGTCAACAATTTTAAAGATTAACAGTTATGGCAGTATATCAACAGGGAACGGCCCCAAAAGAAGAAAAAAGCATCTTCCCCCCAGGTGCAAAGGTTGAATTTATTATCACACATGACATGCAGGTCGTTGGTGACAAGCTATTAATAAATGGTGATGATGATCCTAACTTTCGAGCCAAATGCGCCAAGATGAGGGAAGAGCTTGAAGCCGCAAAAGAAAAATCATAGTTTTAGTTTTATGGTGAATAATGGACTCTGTATTAAATGTACCAGGAGCCTGTTCGCAAGAAGCAATGCAGGCTCCATTTAAATTATCTTGAATATGGAAACAATAAAAGACAGAATTATAAAGTGGGCTAATGGTTTCAATCGAATATTGGCCCCAGAAAAACAATTCTCCGTCGAGGACGTTAGAAATGTCTATGATGAAGAATTCGATGTGGATTGTGTCGCAGTCAAAATGCGTATGACTGTACTCTATGCCAACACACTACAAGCGATGTGTGAACGAACCAATACAAAACTCTATGGTATCGAGCCATCATCAGACGGCTTGATTATACTGCTGTGTGATAATCTCACTCACAAAACTTTTATGTAGTATGAAGATACATTCGAAACTGAAAGAGAATCCGAAAGGAAAGAGCCTGACAATTCAATTCGTATGGAACGCTGCGGACATTAAGCAGGCATTAAAGTATGCTAAGAGCCGTATTGACGAGGGAGAGTCCATCGGGAAAGAAGATTTGCTGTCATATATCATGGTAGCAAACACTATTAGGGACTATGGTATCAGTAGTGATGTCAAGAAGTACATCGGCCAATGGATGCTGAATCAGGCTATTGACATGGGGCTTGTTTGGGACATGGGAGAATATGGAGGTGAATCTGATACGTTGGTCATCAGTGAGACCCTTGAACAGACCATGAAGGGACGTAAGGGTCTCTCCCGTCCATTCCCAGGAAAAAAGAAAAAAGAGTGATTCCGCATCTGTGATGTATTGTTTTGCAACGTGTTTTCAATTTATTTTCTACTTTTTTTCATTATGTTTTCAAAAGTGGTGTGTTTTACGCTAACTTTGTGGTGAATTAAATTTATATAGCATTATGGAACAGACAATCAGACCAATCATCATTAATGGTGTAGAATACTACACCAAGGCGCAGATTTGCCAGCTCACAGGCTACAGTGTACAGCGTATCAACCAGAAGATCAAGAATGGATTAGACCTCCATACCTTGAAGTTGGATAACGGACGCTGTCTCTGCCGAAAGTACGACGTTGACCAGGCTATTAGCAGTGGCATTCTCGTCAAGGGATTTGTAGGAACTATAAAATAGGCAATCCAATGAAGAGGGGCTATTCCTACATCAAGGTTCCGGTCAGCATGATTCCTATGATATATTGGGGATATGCAAGCATGGTTGATATACTCTTATATGGAGTGTATCATATTGCCCGTAACGTTGAACCAGACCCCGACAATGTCACAAAGTGCATTATCTACACATTCCTCAATGGTAGGAAGAACAACCTCTCTCTGCCATTGGCAATAGAGAAAAAACTCATGCAGATGGAGGATGAATGTCCATTCATCGGTTGGAATGATGATTACAGAGGCTTTCTTCCTGATGGTGTGACCTTTAGCCCTACAGATGAAGATGACAACTCCGTCATTGACCGCCTCAATGAGATCTTTGCAGAGGACTCAGGTCTGTGGAACCTCGCTGTGGAATACTATAAGGTCTCTCATGCTTTTGACCTGCTTGAAATTACCTACAACGGCACATTCGAAAATATTGCTAACACCTACAACCGCCTGAAATTCCACAACAACTGCAGCGCATGGGGATATTTGAAAGTGCAGAACCTCATAAGTTTGATGAAGAAAGGGAATGATGTCACAAAAGAAGAATTGGAGGTATTCGCTGCTGCAGCAGCCTTGAAGGGCATCATGGGAAAGCGTACAGTGTGGTATGCAGAAACGAAACTCATACTCGCGCGTATGGTTGGTATGGTCAAGGCAGACGATCCTCTTTACGGATTTGATGACGAAGAGCTTCGTAGGATCTATAAGAAATACAGCGACAAGGATAATTTCAGAAGGCTCAAAGGCCGTCTCAGAGAGGGATATTTGAAGTACATCGACAATGTGAAGGGCTGCAATCGTCTCGGTACGTTTTTCTCATTCAGCAGAGACCTGTCAGTCGCAGACTTCAACAAGGCCATCGGTGAGATTGTTGCTGAAAGAAAAAAGACTGCAGCACGTAGCCGTAAACGTAAGGAGAGGTATTTTAAGAAATTGGGATGCAGGCCCAGCCAGAGCGAGAATCTTAACGTTCATGAGAAACAGGCTGCATCAGAGCCTCAGACGGTACAGCCTACAATCGTTGAGGTGCAGAAAATGCCAGAAACGAGACACACAGTACAACCAACACTAAAATGATAAAAAACATTCTGACTAATTAGCAATGGTAGATGATGAGGTTATCTCGGATAGCCTCTTTTTTATGGATTAATGATAACGCGGATTTTTGCTTCGGTAAACATGGCGAATCCAGATTTGGATTCGCTACATGAAGGAATTGTCTTTTTAGTCATTTTGGGCCAAGGTGCAGGAAGATGACCATGAGGACATTAATTCGCCTAATATTGGGGATTTAAATACGAACTATCTGCGTATTAGAGTGTGATTCCAGATGATACTCAATCAGACTAACGAGGACAGCCGAATTTTCGGCCATCAGCAACTCAGACGAAAAAACATACTCCAGAATGCAGGATAATGCACCTACAAATCTACGGAGATCCAAGTAATAGAACCATGTTCCAGGGACAGCAGAATCATGGTTGATTAACAGTGCTTTTCCTCGTGTTTTCATTGTAGTGGCAAAATAGCGTTTCATTGTAGTTTTACCCCGTTTTTTTGATACGTTTCATTGTGTTTTTTGGGGTATTTTTGAGGGTGTTTTGTTGTAGTCAATCAGATGAGCGCAAAGTTGCGTTTATCCTTTATATATCGTACTTGCAGATAAATGCACCTAAATAAAACCACCTCCCTAAAGCGTGACTCCCTAAAGCGTGACACCCTAAGACGTGACACCCTAAAGCGTGACCATATAAATAATATAGAGATAATAAATAACATAGAGAATAATAAATAATATAGAGAAAATAAAAAGTCAACATACTTTGCCTAAAACGGACAAAGTATGATGTGTTTTTTATCTTTTCTTTTTGCTTTCGCCCGTATGTCGTACCCAGATAAATAATGTTTTATCGTACTTGCAGATATTATCGTACTTAAAATAATTATCGTACTTTGAGGTTTATCGTACTATATAGATAATCGTACTATAAAAAAAGGATGAAAAAAAGAAGAGAAAGAGAAATTTTTTTGCCGCGCATCATGTAGGTTTGCTGACTCTGCATCGAGAAGGAAAAACTCTATTTCTTCAATGACGAGTTATTAAGGAAAATTTAGAAATGAGGCTATAAGTAAAGGGACATGACATGATGAAGATTGTCTGCATCGTCGTTTTGAGAAATGATAGAACGTTATTCTCAGGATAATGCGAATGATGTAACGAGTATGCATCAGGTAGAAATGTAGCATCTCTACAGCCTAATATATACGTGTGCGTAGAATAAAGGTGATGGATAATAAAAACGCTGTGTTCGTCTCGAAACGTTTTCCTGTGGTCTCTACAGGAACTCAATTATGGGCACCATCAGCATGAGCAATGACAGCCAGCTCTATTATGATTCCATGACTATACACAGGTCAAATTTTCGGCTCATGCCCTGATGATCTCATTCAAGCCAGATAACGGATGAAGATTCTCCGTATAAGCCAAAATGAATGAAAATGTCAAGAATTCAGCTGAAAGTATCGCTCACATGCACAAAACAGCCGAAATGAGCAAGAAATGAACGTATTTCGGTTACATTATTAACTATAATGCAACAAAGGTCATAAATACCGGATCTTCTTCAAAGATTTCCAAAGTAGTCATCTGCGATGATGAGTTTTCCATCAGATGAATGATGTCATGACGTGACACCGTATCTCGGACACAATATCATGATGTTGATGTATCGTCATAAGCAGATAACCAGCTGTTATCAGGAGAACCAGGGCGCAAAAAACTTATATGACATTATCCCCAAATCATATTAACGTAGCGTAAAGCATTGATATGCAGAACCTTGTCACTCAATCGGCATCAATGACCATGATTATTTGTAGCAAATTTGTTGTGAATGGGATTTTTTACCCTGTGAAAACCTTGTCACGCTGCATGACCATGAACGGGATTTTTGGAACTTGCAGAACGTTGTCACTGAAAATATCCAGACCAGAATGACCTTGTCACGCGTTTCATTCATAGGTGGATAGATGGAGATTGGATTAATTCAGGGATAGATGCAGAGCTGATGATCTGAATGAAGGATTTACAGGGGATGGGTCTGCATGGCTCAAAAACTGACACCTCAACAGCCGAAAGCAGAAAAACGGACAAATGCAAATAGTTGGTGTTGATGCTGCACACACTTCGAAAGAACGGCAAAATATATACAAAGATAGAGTTTCGTTTGTATTGGTTGAATAGCAGATACACACCAATTGCAAAAATTATATATAAAGCACTTAAAAAGCCATTTGCAGCCGTTTTAATGCAGAAATAGACAACTATTAAGGTAAGTACCTAAAAACGGCTAAAAACGGCTAAAAATGCGTTTGTGTGTTATTCGTTGGTGCGAGTACGACAATCAGAACGGCTAAAGACATAAAAAAGCCGTTATCCAAATACGGACAACGGCAAACGAAATACTATATTTGTGGATATTAGAACGAATCCAGAACACCCACTAATTTGTAATACTGAAAACCGCATATTTCGATACACTTCGAAGAAACGGCAATCTTTGCAACCTTTGTTATATTCCAGGTATTGAAAATCTGCTGCACTAAAGGACGGCAAGAACAACGGAAAGAAACTGCACATTTGCCGTTTTTACAATCTGCTTTACCCGCTTTAATGTTGTAACCATCAGGAACAGCAACAGATAAATATAAATCGTTTGAACGTTCAACGATTGAAAGGTGCATACCATCTGACAGGTTAAGACTATTTGCCAATGCTGCACTGAAAGTTATTGCAGCGTGATTTGGAGCGAAACGAGCCGTAACAGTACGGAGAGAAGGACGCCCGACACCTCTTTTGTCTGAATGTGAAATCTTCATATCTTATAAGTTTTTAAGTTCGTTTTCGAATGCTGCACAAATAATATGTTTCATATTAGAAATACGATAATAGCAAGTGCCTTGAGTTACTCCAAAAACATCTGCACACTCATAAGAAGTAAGACCATTTTTGAAGTATAGGCAAAATAGATTATATTCAGATTTGCTAAAGGATGCACGGGCAAACTTTAGTATTTCGTCTGCGAGTGAAGAGATACGATCCCAACGATTATCTTTATCTTTATTGTCGCTTTCGCTATCGTCGGCAGTAAGGCAAGCCCAGAAAAAATCCTTTGGACGTATTTCCTTTTGTTCTGCAAGGTAGCGAGTTTTAATTTGTCTTTTGTAGGATGCAACAAACGTTAACTCATAAATTTCCGGATTGTCAGCACAAACCTTATTTACTGCATCAAGTGCAATTAAATAAGAATCGTGAAATACATCTTCGAAAGTTGTATTATACAACTCCCCAAACAGATTGTAAGGTAGTACCTTACTTTTCAACGTTGCGTAATTGACTGAAAACCAGTCATTAAAACTCTGTTTCACCATAACTCAAAAGTATTAAAATAATGTATTAAAATAATCTGCTGCAAAGATAGTACGATAATTAGGTGCGCACAATTCCAATTTAACAAGAATTTTCAATTAATGCCCGATATTTGCAAATTTTGTCTAAAATGAGATACAAACGAACAAAATCCAAGAAAATGCAAGACAAATAGGGGTACACCCCCCTTTCAAAGACAAACAAGTTTGTTGTGACCCTTCGTCGGAATTTTTTATTTTTTCGTTTTTTTATTTTTAGCCTCATCTCCGTCTCTTCCTCTGTTAATAATTATTCAAAGTTTACAAGCATTGTTTATGCTCTGCATCGGCAACCTTCAGGCAGTTTCAAATCAGTAGAATCTACGGATTTACATGCGTAGGATTTATGGCTATATGTGTTTTATGGATATGACAGAAAGATGAAGGGACTACACGTCACGTGCAATCCCTTCGAGATTATTTTAATACTTTTGAGTTATAGCTACCTGAGTAGCTTAAACTACGGATGCAAAGATAGAGTTATTTTCTGGCATATCCAAATCTTTAACTCTATTTGACTTTTGCCTGATTCATGAGTTCCCTGAGTCTGGGTGTGCCTTTGATGGAGAACTTGGCGAGTCTGCCTTGGCTGTTTTCTTCTATTCTTGCGGAGAATTTTATTGTTCCTTCACGGCTTATGATTGTAAGGATGCTGTCCCTATTTTCTTTGACGAACCTCATGCCGTCGTTTGCGTATTGTCTGAATTCGTGAACGTAGCCGTCAACGTCTTTGATATTCAGCCATGAGTAGCCGAAATTTTTGATGAAGTATTTCCCGTATTCATAGAATTCCATCTGAAATGCAGAGCTGTCTATGGTGCATTTGACGGTCAAGTCTATGTCTCCCAAGGTAGATGTAGATATTTTGCCTTGGTATTGGTTTCTGAGGAAATGATTACCTGTTTCCTCTCCGAACTCATCGACGAAAGAGCCGATGACCCATCCTGCATAGTCTGGGGTTGTTTCGACGGGTTCCTGGACTGTGGCCTGTGGCTTAGTGTTCTTGCAGCCTGTCATTATTATTGCTGCAGAGAAGATGCAGTAGAATAGTTTTCTCATAATCATTATTTTTGGTTCATGCTGCAAATATAGTGATTATTTCGAAGAAATGCAAGTATGCCTCATATTATTAGCATGATTTCGTCTTTTTTTTATTAAGATTGAACATTTCGGACAAACAAAATAATTTGTTCTTACAGCCACGTTTTTTCGTCATATACTCCCTATGTCCTGCAATATGTTTTCGGAATATAATTCTCATTATTGCCTCATGGTTTCCTTCTTTCGCTGATTATCCATAAATTTGCACACATGAATAACGGGTTGGTTCTTAGTGGCTCGGAAAAGAGTTCCGAAAGAATTCTGGACTAAGCATCCGTTTTAAATAGTGCTATATGGAAAAGAAACCTAAATATAGATTACTTATCAGGCAGGGTGGAGGCCCTGTCATTGATACCTTCGAGAGTTTCGGAGTCGTTTGTCAGGAGTTCCCTTTCAAGCATCTGCCTGAGGCGAAGGAGCTGGCCAAGCGTGATTGGTATGATGAGAATGGTGAAGATGTACACATTCCTGCAGACGGCTTGAAGTTCAAGGCTTACGATCTGGAGGCCAAGTTCGTCTATAGTGGAAGTGCCGAAAATATTCATACTGATGTCAGTCGTTTTATTTCGTATCTCTATGGCAGGAATGTAGGAGGCAGTCCTGTTCTATCCATATACGACGAATACACAAAGACCGGAAAGTCTGGCGTGTACCTACAGGGCGTTTCAAGCAGCCTCTTTGACATTTCAAATGCAGATCCTGATGCTATAGCGGTATTCACTGCGAAGTTCAGGGTAACAGACCCAACAAGTGACATAATTCTAAATCTATAATTTTTTTCAGTCATAATCATTATTTCTTTGAAGCAGTTTTTGCGATTGAACACGTGTTCGTAAATGCTATATAAAATGTAAACACGTAAAGGAGCAGCCGCCTGTGAAGGTAGCTGTTTCATCTTTTAGGTATGGCATGAGGACAATAAAAAAACGACCTCAGACGGCTTTGGAACCCAAAATTATCTATTTCCTATCCGCGAGAGGTCGTTGTAAGTCTCTTACGTTTCATGAGCTTTCACTTTTCTGGAGCATCATTCCGCGTTAAGTAGTGATTGGTCGTGTCTGCCATCTGTACCCACAATACATATTGCACGGCTACCAAATCGTCACAGTCTCATTTGAAATACACAACAAGTAGGCAGGATTATCCTGCTTAATTGCAAAAGTAATGATATTTACAAAAAAAATAGCGAAAAATCTCAATAAAGTTATGAAAATCATTGAAAACGTATAAATTTGCATACGAACATTAAGATATTTACTATATCGAGTCATTTTTTTGTGATAAATTTAGAACAGCCGCTTGTGAAGGTCGCTGTTCTTTTTTCGTTATTTACCATCATTAGTGTCTGTAAGCAATATGTATTAAGAAATAAAATCTCTTTACTTTGATTTCGCTTGTTTTCACATTGCCATTTTAATAAATTTGTAGCATCGGAAGCGTCTGATTTCTAAAGGATTGGCGCAATGATTCATGAGTGTTTCAGTATTAAATTTAATAGATTATGGCGAAAGATTTAATGTTTCAGTTGGCTATTGAAGGCCCTGGAAAAAGATTGAAGGAAATCAAAGACCAAATCGACGGTTGGGCAAAGGATATGACCATCCCAATCAAGGTGACTGCGGACTTGAATGAATTGAAGAGGCAGCTCAAAGACCTTGGTGTCGTATTTGGCGAGAACAACAAGGAAATCAAGAAACTTGCAACTGATGTTGACAACACTATTGACCGCGTCAACAAAAAGCTCAAAGAGGTTGGTAGCGGTTCCCTGAAAGCTGGAAACATTGACAGGTTGCATCGTATGGTTACAGACCTTGACGTGGCCATTGGCCGGATGGAGAATCACAAGTGGCTTTCTGGTGATAATCTGAAATTCTCTCAGAACGGACAGTTCTATCAGCAGTTGGAGCAGTTGCGCGAACTGAGAAAGTACATCAAGGAGCTGGAGAGTGACCCGAATATTGGAAAGAAGGGTTGGCTCTCGTCTCTCATCTGGGGAGGCAATGGTGAGCAGTTGATGGGTGGAATGACCAAGAGGTTATTCAGCACAAAGACCATTGACGAAGCTATGAAGCAGATGGATGACCGCATGAGACAGCTCACACGTCAGCAGGCAGAGAACGCAGCCCGATATTCTCAGCAGATGCAGCAGGCTCTTCGTGGTGGAACTGCAGGAGGCACACAGCGCGAGCAATGGGAGGTTAAGCGTGACACAGAAGCCATCAAAGCAAACTATGAGGCACTTCTTAACCAACTCAGGCACTTGCAGCAGATACGTGCCCACATGTCTAAGGAAGATCCTGACTTCCTGAATCTGACAGGCATGACCAATAAGCTACGTGAGTTCATCGGAGAGTACAGCCGCCTGATGAATGACCGTAAGGTTATGGCAGATCCGACGGCAGCTCAGAAGTTCGGAGAATATTTCATGAAGGTCTGGCAACATGTCAGCAAGGTCTCTGAGGCTTACGAGAAACTACATCAACTGCAAAGCAAGTCGAACAATCAACCGGCACAATCTCCTATTGACATGAAGAGTGTCAATGAAGCGGTTTTTCAGGTTGCGAGACTTGAAGAGAAACTTTCCCGTCTGCGTGAACTTGAATCGAAAGCAAGCGGATTGGGGATAGATACGTCAAAGCTAAAGACGCTCATATCCGAAATGGATTCCTATCTGACAAAGTTCCGTCAGATTGTTGACAATGGAGGTAAGAGCAACGGAGGCATGACGGCTCAGATGCTAAAGGCAGAGGGAGAATTCCGTTCTTTCACTGCGAGGATTTCTGAAAACACACGCGAACTCGGACGTAATATCGCTGAAAAGAATCGTGGCACAAGTGCTGAGGCAGGCTTTGCCAATGCCATTCAACGTTCTACTAATGAGTTGAGAGGTCAGAGTCTCATTCTTGGCGATTTGCGTTCACTTGCACAGCAGTACATTTCGATATGGGCCGCAAGGTCATTCGTCAACAATCTCATCGAACAGGGAGGTCTCTTAGAACAGCAGCGTCTATCTATCGGAGCCATCCTGAGAGACACAGCACAGGCAAACTCACTATTTGGAAAAATCAAGGGACTTGCTTTGAAATCTCCTTTTGGTGTCACAGAGCTTGATTCGATGACGAAGCAACTCTCTGCCTATGGTTTCCAATATAGTGAACTGTATGATTGGACGAAACGCCTTGCGGACATATCTGCTGCAACAGGTACAGAGGTTTCTCGTCTCGCTTTGGCCCTGGGTCATGTCCGTTCTGAGGGCGCATTAAGCGGTTACACTTTGAGACAATTCAGCATGGGTAATATACCGATGCTTGCGAAGCTGTCCGAAAAACTCGGAAAGACATCAGCAGAGATTCGTAAGATGGTTTCCAAGAAAGAAATCGGCTACGACCAAGTTCTTGAAGTGTTTAAGGAGCTGACTGATGAGGGAGGCATGTTCTACAACGCTCAGGAAACTATGGCTGAAGCCCTAAACGCTAAGTTCAAGAATCTGCGTGACTCATATCAGATAATGTACTCTGAAATGGCTGAGGGTGCGCCTGGTGACGCATTGAAGAAACTCGCTGAGACCTTGACGGAGCTTTCAAAGAACTGGCGTGTTCTGTTACCGATGCTCACTACCGGAATAGGATTGTGGGGTATGCAGAAAGCGGTCACTATGGCCGTCAACTATGAGCTATCCAAAGAAGGTGTCCTGACAAGTAAGTCGGCTGCAGCAAAGGCGAGATATACAGCAGCTACAAATGCAGCCATTGCATCAACAGGTCGTTGGACGCTTGCTCTTCGTGGTGCTGGCAGGGCACTCGTTTCTTTGGGCAAATTCCTTATTAGTCCTTGGACTCTCGGATTTGCAGCCGTCGAGGGACTTGTATATATGTGGCAGAAGCATAATCAGGAAGTCGAGAAAGCGAGGGAGTTGACATCAGGTTTCTCCAATCAGAGTTCTGAGTCCATGAAGAACCTCAATGAGCGTCTGAACGACATTGACCCCTACAGCGAGGGAATGTCAGAGTCGAAGCTAAAGACGGGTATTGAGTCCATGACAGAGACGTTGAAGAATTATGCTGCAAACTCTAAGGAGGTTCTGGAAACTGCCTTTGGTGAAGGTGCTGATGGTAAGGTTAAGAGCCTTGCAGAGCAATATCAGTATTTGCGCAGTGAAATGGAGAAAACCGTTGATGTCTATAAGGAGATGCAGAAAACGGCTGATGCCTTTGAATTTGGTGTGAACTATACTGATGGAGGTTGGTTTGATGATAATGTCGAGTCTGATCTCACAGACTATGCAAATGCCGTCAAGGAATATGAGGATGCATTCACGAAGTTTACGGCTGACAATCAGCTTGCAGTCCAAAGGTCTCTGGAGGCCATTAAGCAGATGGAGCCTGTATTTAAGTCTGTCAGCGACGAACTGAAATCCGATGCGGAGCGTGTGAAGTGGCTCTATGAGAATCAAGGCAGATGGGGCACACTCTATAACAGTTTCAAGGGACAACTCAGGGCCAATGGTGCTGACTATGGTGGTGTTCTTGGCTACAATACTGGTTATAAGTTGGAAACTCAGAGACGTGAGGCTGAGAAGGAACTTGACACATTCTTTGTAGGTGTTGAAGAGCGTATGAAGAAATTCGGCTACGACTTCACGAATAACGGTACAGCTCTTACTGAGGCTCAGGTCGGAAATCTGCTTAAACAGTCAAGGGAATGGTTGAACAAACACCCTGAATGGCAGAATATCTATGATGTCATCTGGAATAAACTTAACCAACGTTGGGGACTTCCTATCACTCCGGAGATTGACAATCCTGAGAAGCCTCTGAATGAATGGCAACAGCAGATGCAGAACTGGCTTGACAAGAAGGGTTCAACCATCAAGATTAAGCCTGAAATGACACGTCAGGCAATCATTGACATGGTTCATAACTCCATTAAGGAGACACAGGCAGCCATTGACCAAACTAAGCCAATTCTCCTGAAATTTAAGGCAGACCTCTCAGACCTTGACAATCTGCCTATTGGCTTGCAGACTCCTTGGGGAAGAAAGCAGGCAGCAGACTACAAGGCTGCAGCACCTCAGAATCAGACAGCAAGGAATTTCCTTACAGAATTCGGACTACCTCAACCAAAGGAGAAAAAGACGGGTAGGAAGAACCATGAGGACAAGGAACTTGAAACATGGAAGAAACGTATTTCACTCTTAGAAAAATATCGTCGTGAACTTGAATCTCTCGAAACGATGATGACCCGGTCACAAGCTGAGGCGAAACTACGTGCAGACGGAAACTTTGCAGTCTTGTGGGACTATTTCTCTAATCCTAACGACTATAAAGGTAGCCTTGACTTAGCAGCCAATAAGCTTGGCAAAAAGGGTAAGCGTAAGGAGTTCGTTGATGAACTTGGCGCAAAGAAGGGCGCAGAGGACTTGCGAGAGTTCAAGAAGAATACTGAGGATGCAGTCAGCGAACTTGGCCGTATGCTTGACGTTCTGGAAGAGAACTACGAGGTCTATAGAGATTGGATGGAGTTGACGGGTAACGCTGATATTGCTGCAAAAGTTGCTGGTGTTACAAAGAACACCTCATATGCTGACTTGCTGAAAGAACAGTTCAACAATCTCGGAGGTGCAGGCGAAATGACTGCAGGAAAGTTCTTTGGTCTTAACGAAGTCGATGCAAAGAAATTCGGAGAAAAGAGTGGGCTCTTCAAACTTTGGCAGGAATGGCAGAAAAACAATCAAAAGATTCGTAAGGACAACGTAAAACTCTATGCAGATGCCATTAAGAGCGCAAAGGGATATGAGGAAAAAATCGCTGATGTAAACCGCGAACTTCAAAAGCAGTTGGAGGCTATTGACAAACTCGCTTCAACACCTGAGGAAAAGGAGCGTTTGAAAAAGAATGCAAAGACCAAGGCTGATGAAGAGATAGCAGGTTTGACTTGGGAGAACTTCAAACAAACAGAGGAATGGGGTCGTATATTCTCCGATCTTGACCGAATGAGTACTCAGACATTACAACGGATGATTACTCAGTTGAAGGCAATTCTACCCACAATCAATGGTGACGTTGAGGCCGTGAAAGAACTATACTCTGCATTGAATAAGATGGAGAAAGTTGTTTCTGAAAGAAGGCCATTGCAAACTATTGGGGAATCGCTCGGTAATCGTAGCAAACTTGCAAAATACTACAAGCAAGCTCAGAAGCAAGGGCCATTACTTGCTAATACAGAATTATCGAAACTGCTCGGAGTTAAACTCGGTTCTAAGGTGAGCAAAGAGCAGATTCTGGATGGCATGAAGAATGAAACAGAAGAATTCAAGAATGCCATTGGAAAGGTTGTTGACGGTCTCAATACGTTCCAAAACGGCCTTGACCTTGTAGGGAACCTCTTCGACTCACTCGGTATGACAGGTGCTACAAACATTGTAGGGGATGCAGCAGGGCTAGTTGGAGGTGCTATGCAGGGAGCCTCTTCACTCAGTGCATTAGGCCCTTGGGGTATGGCTGCAGGTGCAGCTCTTGGTCTTGCAACAGGAATATTCCAACTTCATGATAAGAGTATTCAGCGCGAGATTGATGCACTGCAGGAGAATGCTGATGCCTTACAGGAGAATACAGATTCTATCAAAGCAGCACGTGCGAGAACCCTGGGTTATGACAATGGCGATTTGCGTAGCAGAATGTCTAATCTGTATAAAGACACAACAAGACAGTATCAGCTACCAATCATCGGTGATACTATAACAGTTTCATCTGCTGTAAAAGAAGCAATGCGTGATTACTACAGACTCAATGCTAATAAAAGCGGCTACTCAGCAGAATTAGAGAATCTTAAAGCACAGCGTGATCTTTACATGGAGATGTACAATCTTGAAGAAGATAAAAAGAAAACCTCTCAGGATGCACTTGACGAATACAAGTCCAAGATTGCAGAACTTGACGAGCAAATCCTGTTCTTTGCTGAGGATTTGGCAAATGAACTATGGGGCATTGATTTCAAAGGATGGGCCGATCAAATTTCAGATGCACTCTGGACAGCATTTGAAAATGGAGAGGATGCACTTGACGCATTCCACAAGGCGGCTAAGGATATTATCTCTGATGTTGCAAAACGTATGATGAATATCCACCTGATTGAGCCAAAAATGGCAGAATTGGAGAATCTTTTGTTTGGAAAGATTGATAGCAACGGACAACGTATTGGAGGTGCTGCATACAACTTTAAAACAGGAGAGTTCAACGAGCAGGAAACGCTCAGAATCCTCGGACAGTTCTTTGGTGAGAATGGTGAGTTTGCCAAGGTCATAGAGTCAGCAGAGTCTTTCTACGATATGGCTCAGAGAGTATCAGGTTTCGATTTCTCTTCTGAAGGAAGCAACTCTTCAATGAGTAGTAGCATCAAGGGTATTACAGAACAGACAGCAGATCTTCTTAGTTCTTATGCCAATTCGATGAGGGCCGATTTGTCTGTGATACGCGAGATGGATGCAAAGGTCGTTCAACAATTCTGGCCTGACCATATAAGAATGATGACTTCTGGAACTCAAAGCCTTCGTAATATCGAGAACCATACCGCGGCAATCATGCGTAGTAACGATGCTATCCAAAAGGCTGTAGATGATTTGTATCGCGATTTCCACGGTTTACGAACATCGGCCTGGAAGATGCCAATAGCATAGTGAAACAATTAAAATTTAATACTCACTCATGGAGGGCTGTACGTTATTATGCGTCCGGCTCTCTTTTCTTTATACACCTTATTATATAATGTGTACAATATGTTTGCAGATTTTTTACAAGATTTTTGCAGATAGTGAACAAAGCACCAATTCCTGATAGTAATTTTGTGGCAAGAACAAATTATTTTGGTTTATGGAGAATAGTATTGATTTGATTCAGACATTGGTCTTTGACGGTATTGAATACCTGACAACAAGACAGGCGTGTAAGGTCACAGGCCATTCACGCACAAGTTTTCTTTCGAAGGTAAGAAAAGAGGGAATCGAGACTCTGAAAAGAGATAATGGTCGTACATACTACCAAAAGGATTCTCTCCGAAATGCGATCATCAGAGGTGTTTTTATTAAATGGGCATAACTATGAGACGTCAGTGTATTAATTGCGCGGATTTTCAGCAGCGGACATTCTTTCCGCATACAGGAGGAACATCTGGCAAATGTATGTGTCCGAAATCACCAAAATACGGACAGTGGATGGTTGGGGCCTGGGGATGCACCATTGATGATTATGTAGGAGATTTATTCGGTTAAAATATAAGTGTATGGAACATAACGTTTTGAATAGAGAACTGCGACAAATGGCCGTTAACCATAGACTTTGTAAGCAGTGGCAAAAGGATTGGGAAATAGAATGGAGTCTTGACCGCATGGCAGAACAATTCTTTAGAGGAATAGACTTTTATCTCTCTGAGAGATTCGTCAGCAGAGAATTCATTATGGAGAACTTTGATAAACAATTCCTGAGAGAAAAATGCATTCTTGTAGATGACGTTTATTCCCTCTCCAATCCTGGGAGGTCTATTCTTATTGGTAACAGCAGCTCAACTATTAGATTCAGTGGTAGCAAGATAGGGACAGTGTACCTTACAGACTCATCATCATGCAAGATTCTGGCACAGGGTAATTGTCATGTCATTATCCATCTGCTTGATGATTCTATGGTATATATCGAACAATCAGGTAATGCGAGGGTAGTTGCACTCAGGCATTCGGAGAGTTGTACCGTTGATAGTCATGGGAATATTAAAGTAAAATACGAATTGGGCTATTTAAAATAAGATGCTATGAACAATAATTCAAGGGTTATACGTGCAGCGTTTAAAGAATGGGAAAAGGAGATTGAGAAAGAGGCCCTGAAAGAGATCGAGAACTTTGCTCAGAACCTCATCTATGAGGCTATTAAGCAACGTCAGCAGAATCCTGACAAGCATGATTATACAGGAAACCTTCTTAACTCCATCGTTGCAGCCGTATATTACAAGAAGGATTTGAAAAAGGCTTTCTTTTCTGGAGAAACAGGAATCAGAGAACCGCATTATTATGAAATGACTGCATCACATGGTCGTTATCATTTCAAGCTGGACTATGAGGGCACAGAGTCAAACTATACACCGACAATAGAAACATTACGTCGTAAGGGTATCGAAGATGCTTATGAGTTCATTTCTACGTTCAAGCCTGACACATCAGGTTTTGTCATCGTCGTAGCCTATACAACTGACTATGCCACATGGGTAGAGCAACAGAGGCAGACAACAGGATTTATAAACACATTACAATATGCTAAGAAAGTCGCTATGCAGATGTTTGAACTGAAAGCATTCTGAGGAGTATATTCTTCGTTTCTGTTATTTTACATATTTTAAGTTTTGAAGAAAATTCTCTCGAAAATGCGATATTTTTTGTATTTCATTGTGTGCCACGTCTAATTGATTGTAAATTTGCAACACGAAAACGATATAGTAAAGATTTTATGAACATACTTAGCACAGATAACCAAATCGAGAAAGTATTCTCACACGTAAGAGAAACTATTCTCAGGACATTTTCAAAATCCGGAGTGTTCATGATTGGCCGTGTTGATATGAATGAGGTAAAAAACTCTAAGTTGTACTTTGTCATCGAGCCTCTGCCAACAACAGGGATTAATACAATAAGATGTGAAGTATATACTTTCCTTCATGTAAAGGATGATCATCTTGACACGGATTCCTTATCCGATCTCATGGCTAAACTTGGTACTGCGTTTAGTGGAGTTCATGACATTGGTTTCAGTCTTTCGTCATTTCGACTGTTAGGTGACACCATCGACGAATTCAGTAGAGTACAATTCTCATTGTCAGTGAAAACAATAATCATAAATAGTTAAAAATGAAAGAGAAGGAATTTAAGCATTTAGTTGAATTAGGTCATCATGCACAGGAGAAGATGAACACATATCTCCTTTATGCTGACACAATGGATAATTATGTAAAACAACATTCTGCCATTGACCCAAAAACGGACAATGTGGTAATGCGTATGTTGCTTGATAGTCACAGGAAAGTAATCCTGGAGATTATTACCATTCTTGAAGAGACAGAGCGATGCATCAACGAATATGAGACTGATGTTGACAGCCGGATTAATAAGTTAAGTTTCGTGCATCCGTTCCTTGAAAAGTTCAAAAAGGATTATGAGCTAAACATGAAGGTACTTTCACAGATTCTGGATAAAGTTGAATAATTATAATAGAAGAGTATGCAGACAGACTACAATCCTACAGACATGGTCGTTATCCAAGCAGGGCAGCTTATGGATATTATCGGCAATGCCATTGACTCCAAGATGGAGCAATGGGTTCAGAAGAAGATAGAGATGGAAATCAAGGAAAAGCAGGATGAGCAGACAATGCTAACCATCAAGGAAGTTTGTGCAATGTACAAAGTCAGCAGATCGACTGTCTATTACAAGACAGAGGACGGCTCAATTCCCTGCAGTCGTATCGGTAAAAAGAAACTGATTCGCAAGGCTGACATTGACAAGGCACTCGCAAATGGAACTATCAGCACGGGGAAATGAGTTAAAAAGTGTTCCATTCGAAAAACCGCTGGCTACGATGATAGTTAGCGGTTTTTATATTTGTTACATTAGAAAAATAATGTAACAGATTTGCTACAATTCTTTGGAATTGAATTGTATTAAAATGGTGCTACTTGCTGATTGTCAGCGTGTTAGGCTATTCAATATATGATTTCGTGGTCATATCGTAATACAGGGCCTCTAACTCTGCTAACGTCAACTTCTCAACAGAATGCTCGATGATTCGTATCAGTTCATCACGTCGGTAATCGTCAGATTGTCCAAAATGCGCCATAGACT
>Ga0326512_10000924_pt1 | contig 24258 bp, 16 predicted proteins | sample 1_2617_0518_D_FD_203652 | JGI IMG/M metagenome (GOLD analysis project Ga0326512, IMG submission 203652) | Bovine rumen microbial communities from UC Davis, California, United States - 1_2617_0518 | ecosystem: Host-associated > Mammals > Digestive system > Stomach > Rumen | place: USA...
TATCTTACGGTCTACCTCACTCAGCATAACGGTAGAGTGGACCTGACAACCACGCAGACGGGGCAACTGTTCAAGCGCTGCCCTGCATTGGGCATCGTCTTTTGAGAGAACAGAAAGAGCCACCAGAACTTCGTCTGTATGGAGTCGTGGATTCTTTCCTCCTAAATACTCTATCTTGGTCTTTTGGATAGGCTCTATCATGCTTTGAGGAATGAGTTTCGCCTCATGTGAGACGCCTGCCAGATGCTTGGTGGCGTTCAGCAGCAATGCTGCCGAACATCCCAGAAGCGGTGACGATTTAGAGGTGATGATGGTGCCGTCTTCCAGTTCTATGGCTGCTGCCGTGTGCCCGCTCAACTCTTGCTTGGCGGCAGCGGCAACAGTCACTCTGCGGTAGGCGGTGGTGATCTTGGCCTGGTTGAAGAGCATCAGAATCTTGTTTACCTCTTGCTCGTTGTCTGCACCGTCGGCCATCTTGTTGGTAGCATCGTAGTAGCGGCGGATAATCTCTTCGCGCGAGGCATTGCAGCACACCTCGTCGTCAGAGATGCAGAAGCCCACCATGTTGACACCCATATCGGTGGGGGACTTATAGGGATTTTCGCCGTAGATGCCCTCGAACAGGGCGTTGAGCACGGGGAATATCTCGATGTCACGGTTGTAGTTGACGGCTATCTTGTCGTAAGCCTCCAGGTGGAAGGGGTCGATCATGTTGACATCGTTGAGGTCGGCAGTGGCAGCCTCGTAGGCGATGTTCACAGGGTGCTTCAGTGGCAGGTTCCATACGGGGAAGGTCTCAAACTTGGCATAGCCGGCACGGATGCCTTGCTTGTTCTCGTTGTAGAGCTGCGAGAGACATACGGCCATTTTTCCTGAGCCTGGGCCTGGGGCAGTGACGATGACCAGCTGGCGCGAGGTCTCCACGTAGTCGTTCTTGCCAAAGCCTTCGTCGGAGGCTATCAGCTCCACATTATGGGGGTAGCCGTCTATTAGATAGTGCACGTATGATCGGATGCCCATGCGCTCCAAACGGTGGCGGAACTGGTCGGCAGCACGCTGGCCGTTGTAGTGGGTGATGACAACGCTGCCCACCATGAAGTCGCGGCTCATGAACTCGTCGCGCAGGCGTAGCACGTCTTCGTCGTAGGTGATGCCCAGGTCTGAGCGCACCTTGTTCTTTTCAATGTCGTCGGCAGACACCACGATGACTATTTCCAGTTCGTCTCTCAACTGGGCGAACATGCGCAGCTTCGAGTCGGGCTTGAAGCCTGGCAGCACGCGGCTGGCATGATGGTCGTCGAACAGTTTACCGCCCAGCTCCAGATACAGCTTGCCGTCGAACTGGGCTATCCGCTCACGGATATGCTCCGACTGTATCTTCAGATACTTCTCGTTATCAAATCCTATCTTCATTTCTTATATCCGTTTTGGCGTAGCTTCTGCATTTCCTCTGCCTGTTTCTGCATGGCTTCCAGTCGTGCAGCCAGTCCAGAGACCTTCTTGGGGTTGTTCTTGTTGGCCTGGTAGTTGGCTTCCAGAATTGCCAGCAGTTTCTCGTCGTTGGTAGTCTTGCGCAGTGTCCACATGATGGCTGCCGACATGAACAGTGACACGAAGTAGTAGAAGTTCAGACCGCTGGAGTAGTCGTTGAAGATGAAGAAGAACATGAGCGGCATGATGTACATCATCCACTGCATCACCTTCATCTGCTCAGCCTGCTGACCCACCATCTGGTCTTTCTGCTGCTGCATGGAGAACCATGTGTAGATGAGTTGGGCGGCACAGAAAAGGATACAGGTCAGCGAGAGGTGATCGCCAATGCCCCAGATGTTCTTTCCCCACTCAATGATGGGGTCGTAGGTCGAGAGGTCGCTCATCCATAGGAACGACTGTCCGCGCAGCTGGATGGCATTGGGCACGAAGAAGAACATGGCCAGCCAGATGGGCATTTGGATGAGCATGGGCAGACAGCCCGAGAGGGGTGAGACGCCATACTTTGCATAGAGCGACATCATCTCCTGCTGTTTCTTCATCTGGTCTTCGGGCTTGTCGAGGTGCTTGGTGGCTTCCTCAAACTTGGGCTTCAGCACACGCATCTTGGCGCTCGACATGTAGCTCTTCTTCACCATGGGGAAGGTGATGACCTTCAGCAGGATGGTAATCAGAATGAGCACGATACCCATGTTGAAACCAAAGCCTGTCAGCCAGTCGAAGACATAGAGTGTGAACCAGCGGTTGATCCAGCGCAGCAGCCACCAGCCGAGGTTGACTAGCTGCTCCAAGTCGAGATCCTTGCCAAAGCGGCTCTGCTGCTCCACATCCTGAATCAAACGGAAATCGTTGGGACCGATATACATCTCGAACTCTGTCGGCTTCTGCCCTGTAGGATCGAAAGCAGTTTTCAGTTTGGCATCGAATTGCTTCAGATAGCCCGATCCTTTCTTGTCTTGTATGCTGCTGAGTGTTGCATTGGCCTCAAAGTCATCTTTGGAAATCAGGGCTACAGAGAAGAATTGATTTCTGAAAGCCACCCAGTCGAGTCTTTCCTCTAGCTGCTTGCTCTCATCGCTTGAGTCGCCAATATCCTTGGTGCCTCCGTCTTTCTTCTTATAATATAAAGAGGTGTAACGACTCTCAAACGAAAAACCCTTCTCCTGCTGACGGCAGTGGTCGCTCCACTCTAGTTCCACCTCCTTATAGGATGGTGCGAAGAGTCCACTCAGTCCCTTGGTCTCAAGCGTAAGGCTCAGCATGTAGTCGCGACCTAAGAGGTAGCGCAGTGCTACTTCGCCGCCATTGTTGGCCTGTGCCACCATGGTGACGGTGGTGTCGGTAATATTCTTGGGGGTGAAGTAGAGATCGGCAGTGACTATATTCTCCTGTTTGCCTGCCAACATGAAGTTCAGCTGCTGGTCGTCAGCATCAAACAGCGTGACGTTGTCAGTACCGTCTATACCCTTGTAGCCTTTGATGACTGCTTTCTTGATGATGCCACCCTTGGTGTCGAGGGTTAGCTCCAGTTTCTCGTTCTTCAGCACCACCTTCTGAGATGTTCCGCTGAGGGCGCTGTGGAAGAGGGTCGTCGTGTCGATTGCGGCGGTGCCGACAGAGTCACTGCCAACCACGTTGGCTGTTGTTTTCTTGGCTTTCTCTGCCTTTTCTTTCTCCACGGCAGCAATACTATCCTGTTGGCGGGCTGCTTCTATTTGCTCTGCCGATGGCTGACTATACCAACTGTATCCAATGAGTACCAGTGCTATAAGTACAAAGCCGATAATGGTGTCTTTATTCATTGATTTTTTTATTAATTTGTTATTTTAAGGTGCAAAATTACGAAAAATTCTTCGAATACAGAAAATATTAAGAAATATTTCGTATCTTTGCACCCGAAAAACGTATTGAATATGAAGTACAAGTACATATTTTTGCTGCTCGCAGCCGCTTTGATAGTAACTGACGCATCAGCACAGCGCAAGAAAAAGACCACTAAGGTTCAACCGGTAGTGGAAGAAGTAAAGAGTGCTCAGGAAGAAGTGTCTCAGACTCCTGATACATCACTCGTGGTACGAAACTACATTGACTCGCTCACTGTATTGCGTAAACTGCTTGATTCTCTCGAACAAGTCAATGCAGCTTTGAAATCAGAGTCGACAGACGGACGCTATTACCGCTTGTTCGCTCCTACCACGTTTTATCACTCTGGTGCCAACAAGACCCTGTCTTTGTCGCCTGTAGTTGGCGATGAGGTTACCGATGCCGTGGACGCAGCTCTCATGCAGCTCTATATGCACCGTCCTGACCTGGTGACCAACAATGAGACAGCCCTCGCCAAGAGAGGTTCTTTGCGCGATGATGTCAATCAGGAATTGACACAGAAGGTAGACCTGGTGGATATGGCATCTCCAGTGCCAGAGGAGCCAGAAGCAGTGCCTGTTGCTGTGGTGGTGAAGAAGCCCAACTTCTGGAAATTCAAGGGCGACGGTTATCTGCAGTTCCTGCAGAACTATGTGTCCGACAACTGGTATAAGGGTGGTGAGAGCAACTACTCTGCCGTGGGTGCTGTCACGCTCGACCTGAACTACAACGACAAAGACCGCATCACCTTTGACAACAAGCTGGAGATGAAGCTTGGCTTCCAGACTTCGCGTACGGATACCGTACACCGTTTCAAGACTAACAACGACCTGATTCGTCTCACCAGCAAGTTGGGCCTGCAGGCTCACAAGAAGTGGTACTACACCCTTCAGCTGCTGGCTTACACCCAGTTTATGCGTGGCTACAAAGCCAACGACAAGACTGTCTACTCCGACTTCATGTCACCTTTCGACCTGAATATTGGTCTTGGTATGGAGTACAAGGTCGATGCCATGAAGAGTCGTCTCACGGGTAGCTTGAACTTCCTCCCTGTTTCTTTCAACTTCCGCTATGTGGGTCGCAAGGCACTGGCTTCTCGCTATGGCATCAAGGGCGACCACAAGACCATGGAGGATATCGGTTCGCAGTTTACGGCCAATCTCAACTGGAAGTTGCACCAGAACATTGAGTGGAAGACCCGTTTCTTCGCCTACACTTCCTATCATCGTGCTTTAATAGAGTGGGAAAATCAGATACAGCTCAAGGTTACCAAATATATTTCAGCCAACCTTTTCCTCTATCCTCGTTTCGACGACTCCAACAAACGTGATGAAGACCTGGGTTATTTCCAGTTCCAGGAGTATTGCTCCATCGGTCTGAACTACACATTCTGAGCCAAGCGTAAAACACCAACATGTTTCTACCCAGTTGATAGCTGGCCTGCACATGAAACTGAAATTCTCCATACATTATCATACGATGTGGGGCGAAAGTCTTGCCGTTGACATTGATTTCCACTGCCAGGATGGTACTGTGAGGCATCAAGAGCTGCAGATGAAGACCGATGATGGTGAACGATGGACACTGGAGACTGCGGCGATGATGAGTAGACAGCATCCTTTGTCACATATTGTCTATCGCTACAAGGTGAAAGACAGCGAAGGGCAGACAGCCCGACAGGAGTGGGACATGATTCCCAGAATCTATCACTTCGACGCCTCTAAAGACTATAACTTTCCTGATGAGTGGCGCGACAGTCCGCTGCCCATGCATCTCTATTCGGCAGCCTATCTTACAACGGTCCATAAAGCCCAGACCGTCGAAACGGTGGCACCACTGCGCCAGCCCTTGTTCCGTCGCACCGTCATTTTCCGTGTGTCAGCTCCCCAGCTGAAAGCCGGACAGGCCGTAGCCGTCTGTGGCAGTCATCCAGCCATCGGCTCGTGGAACACCTCGCGCTATCAGAAGATGGAGCCGATGGGCAGGGGCGAGTGGATGCTGTCTGTGAATGCGCAGGGCTGGCTGCTGCCCATAGAATATAAATATGTGGTGGTGAACGAGCACAACCACGAGTTGCTGGCGTGGGAAGAGGGCGACAACCGCCAGATAACGATGACGCTGCCCGAAGGTGTTGCACCAGAGATTCCAGAGGGAGAGGTGCTGGTGCTCCACGGAGGTCATCTGCGACTGCGCGAAGAACCTTGGAGAGCTGCTGGTGTGGCTGTTCCAGTGTTTTCGCTGCGCAGTGAGCACTCCTATGGTGTGGGCGACTTTGGCGACTTGAAGCGCATGGTGGATTGGGCAGTGGCCACAGGCATGAAGTTCATCCAGCTGCTGCCTGTGAACGACACTACCACCGATGGCCATTGGCACGACTCCTATCCCTACAACATCATCAGCACCTTTGCCCTGCATCCCCACTATGTTGACCTGGAGGCTGCCGGCACGTTGCGCTCTAAGGCTCAGATGACCAAATTTCTGCGCCGTCGCAGCGAGCTGAATGCGCTGCCCTATAGCGACTACGAGGCGGTGGAAAGGGTGAAGAGCGAATACCTGCGCCTGCTGTTTGACGAGCAGGGGGCCAAGGTGCAGGCCTCTCAGGACTATAAGGACTTCGTAGCAGCCAACGAGTCTTGGCTCAAGCCCTATGCTGCGTTTTTTTCTCCGGAAAATCCAGAACATTCGGAAAATCCGGGTAAAACCTTTGTATATTTCGTCCAGTATCTGCTGCACACCCAGCTGAAGGCAGCTGCCGACTATGCCCGCTCGAAGGGAGTGGTGCTGAAGGGCGACCTGCCCATTGGGGTGAATCGTGACAGCGTGGAGACGGCCCACCATCCAGAGCTCTTCAACATGGACTCGCAGACGGGGGCTCCCCCCGATGCCTTCTCGCAGCAGGGACAGAACTGGGGATTTCCCACCTATCGCTGGGATGAAAGCATCAAGAACAAAGATGGACAGTGGGCACTGGCCGACTGGTTTAGTCAGCGGCTCAGCCACATGCAGCAGTATTTCGATGCCATCCGCATTGACCATATACTCGGATTCTTCCGCATCTGGGAGATTCCACACGATGCCGTCTACGGCCTGCTGGGCCATTTCTCACCTGCTCTGCCACTCACGGTGGAGGAGATAGAATACTTCGGCTTGCTTTTCCGCAAGGAGCTCTTCACTCAGCCCTTCATCAACGACCGGCTGATAGACAGGGTGTTTGGCATGCATGCCCAGTATGTGCGCGACAACTTCCTGGTGCGCAAGGCCTACGGACTCTATGCTCTTCGCGACGAATACGACACACAGCGCAAGGTGGCCACGGCTTTCGCTGAGCGCAAAGACGAGAGCAGCCTGTGGATTCGCGACGGACTGATGCACCTCATCAGCAATGTGCTGTTTGTGGAAGACCCTCGACAGCCCGACATGTATCATCCGCGCATCGGAGTAACCCACGAGCCAGTGTTCGATGCCCTCTCCAATGAAGAGAAGGATGCCTTCCTGCGGCTATACAACAACTACTACTATCAGCGTCACTCGTTCTTCTGGGGACAGCAGGCCCTGAAGCGGCTGCCCGCTATGCTGAAAGACTGCAACATGCTGATCTGTGCAGAAGACCTGGGCATGCTGCCCGACTGTGTGGAGCCCGTGCTCGACCAGCTGCGCATCCTCACCTTGGAGATACAGCAGATGCCCAAGCAGCAGGGATTCGAGTTTGCCCATCTGGAAGCCAACCCCGTGCGCAGCGTTTGCACCATCTCCACCCACGACATGTCGCCCCTGCGGCTCTGGTGGCAGGAGAATCCAGAGCGGCGCCAGCGCTTCTACATCACTATGTTGCAGAAGGAGGGTAGGGCCCCTGAGCAGTTGCCCGCCCATCTGGCTGAGGAGATTATCGCCCGTCATCTCTATTGCCCCTCCATGCTTTGCATCCTTCAGTTGCAAGACTGGCTGGCGATGGATATGGAGTTGCGCAGCAAGAAGCCGCAAGACGAGCGCATCAATGTGCCCAGCGACGCCTTCAATCGCTGGCAGTATCGCATGCACATCACCATCGAGCAGCTGCTGGAGGCCACCAAATATAATAATAAGGTAAGAACGATGATACAACGCTCCAAGCGTTAGATCGTCATCTCGAAATATCGAAATATCGACTCATCGTAACATCGAATAATGTATAACACCTATATCTTCGACCTCGACGGCACGCTGCTCGACACCCTGCAGGATTTGGCCAACAGCGTGAACTATGCCCTGCGGCTGCATGGCATGGCGGAGCATTCGCTGGAAGACATCCGTCGATTTGTGGGCAACGGGGTGCGCAAGCTAATGGAACGAGCCGTTCCCGAGGGTGCTGAGCATCCAGACTTTGAGGCTGTCTTCGCTGATTTCCGACAGCACTACATGCAGCACTCGCTGGACACCACGCGACCTTATGAGGGCATCTCTGAGCTGATTCACCAGCTCAAGGAGCGAGGCTGTCGGCTGGCTGTGGTGAGCAACAAGATGATGGCTGCCACCCAGCAATTGGTGGCTCACTTCTTTCCAGAGATTGAGGTGGCCATCGGAGAGCACGAGGCTGCCGGCATCCGCAAGAAACCTGCTCCAGATACGGTGTTTGAGGCCCTGCGCCAATTGGGAGTTAACGATTCGCACTTAGCCAACGGCCAGGAGCTAACTGCCGTCTACGTGGGCGACAGTGATGTTGACATAGCGACAGCTCGCAACAGCGGCCTGCCCTGTATCAGTGTGCTGTGGGGATTCCGCGATCGCGACTTCCTCTTGGCTCATGGGGCCACCACCTTCATCAGCTCCCCCTTTGAACTATTGTCTGTAACTCCAGTAACTACTGAACTTCTGTAACTCCTGCCACCCTGTAACTCCTAAAAAAATGAACTTCCGTCAATCCCTTGAAATCATCGATTTCCTGATATCGCCCCACAATTTGACACAGCGCTCAGTGATCTACGACCGCATCATGCTTGTAGCCATCTTCATGGGCATTCTGCCACTCATGTTTCGCGGCCATCATTTGCTGTTCTCCATCTTGGACATCGCCTCCTGTGCATGCTTCATCATCGACTATATTCTGCGCTGGGCCACCTATGCCGTGCAGCATCCTGAACGCAGGGCGTGGAAGTCATGGGTCATCTATCCCTTCACGCCGATGGCCCTGGTCGACTTGCTGTCCATTCTGCCCACCTTCACGCTGCTCACACCGGCCCTGAAGATAGCCCGTTTGTCGCGACTGCTCAAGTTGCTGCGCGTCATCAAGGTGGTGCGCTATTTCGAGCCCTTGGAGATCATTCTTTCCGTCATCCGTCGTCAGCGCCACATTCTCTATACGGTGCTCTCACTGGCCCTGTTCTATACGTTTGTCACGGCCATGATTATGTTCAATGCTGAGGAGGACATCAATCCCAACACGGGCCAATATCTCTTCGACAATTTCTTCGATGCTTTCTATTGGGCGGTATGTACCCTCACCACGGTGGGCTATGGCGACCTGTATCCCATCTCTACCACGGGTCGCATCATCAGCATCATCTCGTCGATGGTGGGCATAGCCATTGTGGCGCTGCCTTCAGGTATTATCACTGCCGGCTATCTGGACGAACTGAAAGAGCGTAAGGGTGAGAGTGCTCCAGACGAGGATCAGAATGACTCGAAATAGAACCGGTCAGACGCGAAAACGGATGTAGGCACGATCATCGAAGGAGTTGTAACCTTCCATAAATGCTTTGGTGGCCTTGAATTCGCCAATGTTCAGCGGGTCGTTCTTGCGTTGAAGCGCCAGTCGCTCTTCCGATTCGGCCAGCGTGGGTGCCAAGAAGGGATATCCGTCGCTGGCCAGCACCACTTCCCAGGGCTCAAAGTCGAGCGTAATCACGCGGACGCAGTTTGGGGGAATGGGAAATCCGTCAACCACAGCGTAGGTTTTGTTCTGTTGCTGCATCGTTTCGAGCATACGGGGGATGATGGCTTCGCGAGCCGTGTCGTGCGTCAGGAAGCTCTCTTTGGGCTCTGGGCTCTGACTGATGATGGCTGCGCGCCGCTCGGCCAACTCTTGTTCGTAGGGCTTGGGGTTGTCGTAATACGTTCCCCCCACCAGGCACTGACAGTCGCCAATCATCCATATCTCCCTATTCAGTCGGCTGTAGACGATGACCGAGGCTGTGAGTCGCTCCTCTGGATGTTCAGTGAGCCGCTGCCAGTCGCTTTTGCTGTAGTGACGGGCGATGGCTCGCGTCACCCCCTGGCAGAACTGCTGGCACGACAGGTTGCCCTTGGCCCTGCGCACATATCGGCTGATGAGCTGCATGCAATATCTGCCGTTGCTTCTGAAGAGGCTGTATCTGCGGTCTGTTTTCGAGGTGGAGCCATCTATCAGAGCAATGTAGTCGCGGGTCACCACAATCCCGTCTTCGCTTTTCTTCGATGGATGCTTGGCATTGATGCTTTGTTCGATGATTTCCATGATGACTTCAGAAGTTCCATTTCACAGCCAGGGTGGGATTGACGAAGAAATGCTTGTCGTTGTAGGTGTTGAAGATGAAGTGATTGCTGATCTCCACCTCGCCACCTAGCGACAGGTGTTCGTTGGCATGATACCACAGCTGGGGCTCTGTCAGTATCACCAGCTGACCGTGGTGATTGGGCTGTTCACCTCGCCAGAAGTCGATGAATCCAGAGAAGGTACATTTCTTGTGGGCGAAATCAGTGCTCCACACACCCGTGAGCTGGGCACTGGCATAGGCATGTGTGCCCAGCGGATTCTCTGCATCTCCCTTGGAGTAGCTCTTGAAATACTGCTTGTACATCAGCTGCACGCTATAGGTGGTCGAGAAGTCGCTGTTGTGACCATTCCAGACGCATCCGAGCAGGGCAGCCTGCTGAAAGCTGGCATGGCGGCTCAGTCCGCCGTCAAACTCCACATGGGCGGCCAGGGGCGACTTCTTGCCCAGCTTGAATTCGCGCGATATCTCTGTGTAGGCGCTCTCCACAAAATGGCTGCTCAGGTCTACGTCTACGAAATAGTACCACGAGCCCCACTTGTCGGCCTTGAACTGCTCCAGTGTGATGGTGGCCGACTGTCGGTCGGCCTCCTCGTGACTATAGATATGTCGACCGAAATCGTAGTGCAACTGGATGTTTTGGGCGGACATACTGCCCGCTGTTGCGCAAAAAATGATGCATGTCAAAATGTGCTGTATACGTTTTATCATCTCATTTGTTTTTGTTTGTTCAATATTTCTGTCATCAGTCGTGCAGCCTCTTGGGGCGCCTGGCTGTCACCCAGCAGCCGATGCACTTCGTCGTAGTCATCCAGCATCTGCTGGCGCCTCGGACCTCCAGGCAGGATGGCGTCCAGCTCCGTGCGGATATTCTCCACGCTGAACGTCTCGGCCACCATTTCGCGCACCACCTCCCTGTTGGCTATCAGATTCACCAACGACACCCATTTCACGTGGATGACGTGGCGTTTCAGGAAGCCTATCAGCTGGGGCAGGGGAGTCTCGTAGCACACCACTTGGGGCACTCCAAAGAGACAGGTCTCCAGCGTGGCCGTGCCGCTGGTCACCAGTGCTGCCGTGGCCTCGGCCAGCAGGTCGTAGGTCTGGTTCATCACCAGCTTCACCTGGCTGCCTGCCAAGAATCGGCTGTAGTACTCCTGGTCGATGGCGGGAGCGCCAGCCAGCACCACATCGTAGGTCTCTGTCAGATGCTCCGTGGCCTGGATCATGGCTGGCAGGTTGTCCTTGATCTCCTGCTTCCGCGAGCCCGCCAGCAGTGCTATGATGGGCCTTCCTCCTTCCTCTTTTCTCCTTCCACCTTCCAAGAACTCCCTCACTTCGTGAGCCGTCGGATTGCCCACATAGTGGATGGGGTAGTGGTGTTTCTTCTCAAAGAAGTCCACTTCAAAAGGCAGGATGGAGAAGAGCTCATCCACATCGCGCTTGATATTCTTGATGCGATACTCTTTCCAGGCCCATATCTTGGGCGAGATATAGAAGAACACAGGGCAGATGTGCTGCGACTTCACATATCGCGCTATGCTGAGGTTGAATCCAGGATAGTCTACCAGTATCACCACATCCGGCTTCCACTCGCGGATGTCCTGCTTGCACTGCCGCATGTTCTTCAGAATGGTGGGCAGATGCAGCAATACGGGCACAAACCCCATGTAGGCCAGCTCGCGATAGTGTCTTACCATTGTGCCGCCCACAGCCGCCATCAGGTCGCCGCCAATCAGTCGGAATTCTGCCTGGCTGTCTCTCTCCTTCAGCGCCTTCATCAGGTGCGAGGCATGAAGGTCGCCACTGGCCTCGCCTGCTATCAGATAATATTTCATGGGAAATGAAAGAAATGGGAAATGAAAGAAATGAGAAATGAAAATTACAGTTTCCACGCTTTCAGGTCGTCCATCGCCGTATAGGCCGTGACATCCATCTGGGTGGGCGTGATGGCCACATAGCCGTGGTCCAGCGCCCAGCGGTCGGTATCCGTGGCCTCAGGCTCATCATTGCGATAGTGGCCCACCATCCACCAATAGTCGTAGCCCCTGGGGTGGTGCACCTTCGTGGTCTCGTTATACCACGAGCCTCTGGACATGCGGCATATCCTGACCCCCTGGTAATCGCCATCTTCCAGCAGCGGGAAGTTCACATTCAGACAGGTGCCCTTGGGCAGCCCCTCGGCCAGCACACGGCGGGTGATGTCTACGATGTATGGTCGCAGCGGGCTGAAATCGGCATCCTCTCTGTGGTCGCACAGCGAGAAGGCCACCGCTGGCAGATACTTCAAGCATCCCTCCATCGTGACACCCATCGTGCCGCTATAGTGGGTGTTCACCGATGCATTGTCGCCATGGTTGATGCCGCCGATCACGATGTCCGGCCTGCGCGGACAGAGTTCAGCCAGCGCCAGCTTCACGCAGTCTACAGGTGTGCCGTTGCACGACCATATCTCTACGCCCTCCTCCAGATGTCGCCGTGTGAGAGTCAGCGGGATGGTGGCCGAGAAGGCGCAAGCCTGTCCGCTGCGCGGTCCGTCGGGGGCACACACGATGATGTCGCCCAGCTGTCTCACCATCTGCACGAGTTCCTGAATGCCCTTGGCCTGATAGCCATCGTCGTTGGAGATGAGTATAAGTGCTTTTTCTGTTTTCATATCAGTTGCAAAGTTACTATAAAGTGAGCATGTGTGCAAGAGTGAGGGCGTTAAAATTCGTTATAGCATTACAAAACCACACAGTTCCACCACGCCCTGAGCGGCCTTGCGGGCGTAGTACTTGTTGTAGCCCGTCGACTTGCGGTTGTTGTTTTTGTACATCTTGAATTTTGCCATAATTTTTCTTAGTAGTTCGTCTTGTTTAACTTAGTTTTTCTGTTTGTTCGTCTTGTTTAACTTAGTCTTTGTGTCGGGAGAGGTGAGCTCAAAATCCTCTCTTTTTGACGCTACAAAGGTACAAAAAAATTTTTGCATCCACAAGTATTTTGTAAAATATTTTCGTTCCAATTATGTTAAAGTAAGTAAGTGCAAGCGCATTTTTTTCACCCATCTTTTATTTCAGCAGAAGGTGATGTGACCTGTTATAAACTCTCTCGGCAAAAAAAAAGAATGAATTCTTTTGTTTTGCTCTCAACTTTTCGTAACTTTGCATCTGTTATGGAGTTCAGTACAAAAATTGATACAGGCGAGGCAGGGTTTCGGATAGGAGCCTGCGAGGAGGTGCTGCTGGTGGGGTCGTGCTTTGCCGGCGAGATAGGTAGGCGATTCAAGGACAACGGTTTTCCGGCGACGGTGAATCCCTATGGCACGATGTATAATCCGGCGAGCATTCTGCACACGCTGGAACGAATGGGAAATGAAAGAAATGAAGGGAATGAAAGAAATGAGGGGAATGAGGGGGCGCGGTTGGCTTCATGGAAGACGGTGTTCTTGACGCTGGGCACCAATCATGTGTACAGGCTGAAGGAAACGGGCGCGATAGTGGACAACTGCGAGAAGCGCCCTGCTGCCTTGTTCAAGGAAGAGGTGCTGACAGTGGACGAGTGTGCCGAATATCTGCGGAAGGCCGTTGACTTGCTGAGGGCTCAACAGCCGGAGGTGAGGGTGGTGATGACGGTAAGCCCCATCCGCTATCGCAAATATGGCTATCACGAGAGCCAGCTGTCGAAAGCCACGCTGCTGCTGGCCATAGACAAGCTCATGCATCAGACATCTGACATCGGCCATCTGTCGTACTTCCCTGCCTACGAAATCTTGATGGACGAACTGCGCGACTACCGATTCTATGCTGCCGACATGCTGCACCCCTCGGAGCAGGCTGTGGAGTATGTCTGGGAGCGGCTCGTAGGGTGGTGCTTCAGCCAGGAGGCACGGGCGTTCATGGACGAATGGCGACCCATCCGCGAAGCCCTGCAGCACCGCCCCTTCCATCCAGAGTCGGAAGAGCATCGGCGGTTCATGGAGAAAACGCAGGCTCGCCTGGAAGCCTTCCGACAGAAATGGGGACTGCACTAGTCATTTCTTTCATTTCTCATTTCTTCTTAGCTGCGGCTTACCTGCAGGCCCTGCTTCGAGAGCGTCATGTCCACAAAGCGGGCATTGGGATTGGGTTGCAGACTGTTGAGCGTCTGTTTGATGCGGGCAGCAGCCTCTGGATCCTTGGCCACCATGTAGAGATAGCCGCCACCGCCGGCACCAGGCAGCTTGTAGCCCAGGCAGAGGTCGTCGACCAGCTGGGTGATGCGGCGCACGCTGTCGGGATTGGTGCCGCTGTCGATAAGCTGATTCTGTTGCCATGTCTTGCGCACCAGTAGCCCCATCTGCTGGAAGTCCTGACGCTGGATGGCCTCGAACACATCCTGGGCATGGGCCTTCATGGCGCGCAGCTGACGGATTTCGCCGCCGTGGTTGAGGAACATGCGACGCACAATCTCGGCCAGAATCTTTTTGGCTGTGCGCGTGATGCCCGTATAATATAATAGGTGGCACTGCTGATATTCCGGCTGGGTGAAGAGGTCGTCGGGCAGCCAGCGCACCAGGGGATTCTGGTCGAAGCCGCGGCTGGTCTCCAAGAGCTTCACGCCTCCCACAACGCCGCCAAACTGGTCTTGCCAGCCGCCGCCAGTGGTAAGCAACTGTTCCAGCACCAGGGTGCGATGGCCTATCTCGTTCTTGTCCCATGCCAGCGAGCAGAAGTCGTTGATGGCTCCCAGCACGGTGGCTGCCAGGATGCTGCTGGTGCCGAGCCCGCTGCCTGCGGGCACCGCTGAGAGCAGGGTGAGCTCGATGCCGGCGCCAAAGGCGTCGAGCTGGGCGCGCAACGAGGGGTAGACCTCTTGCGAGAACTGGGGCAGGAAGCCGGCCAAAGCCAGTGCAGCCTTGGGGATGGAGAAGGGCGAGCCCACCTGGTTGTAGGCTGCCAACTGCTCATAGGTGTCGATGACCTCGATAGCGCCCAGGTCAATGCTTCGCAGCACGATGTGCGCCTCGTGGCAGGGCTTGATATAGGTCTGCAGGGGTGGCTGTCCGTTCAGTTCGATGGCGATGTTCAACACGCTGCCACCTTCCATCAGACAGTAGGGTGGGGTGTCGGTCCAGCCTCCGGCGAGGTCGATGCGCACGGGCGAACGGCCCCACACAATCTGGTCGGGATAGACCGAGAGGCGGGGGGTAGCGGATAACCTGGGAATACCGGATTGTCCGGATTGTCCGGAATATCCGGAATATCCGGATTGTCCGCTAACCAGCCCTTCGCGCAGCAGGCGGAAAGCCTGGGGGCTGTCGCCGTGGAACATGGCGTCGTGGATGCGTGTCATCAGTGGAGCATCGTCGGCTACGGGGGCAGGCATCGGCAGCTGCAGCTGGCTGAACTCGCGGGCGGCATCGTCGAGGTCGAGCTGATAGAACACTGAGTGTTGCCAGTTCTTGGCCAGAGCGGGCCAGTTTTGCTTGCGGAATTCTTGGCGCTGGGCAAACAGGCGCCGCAGGTTGGCGGTCTCGCCCAGCTTGTTGCTGTCCACGGCATCGTCTATCATATAGCGTCGCACCTCATAGTCCTTTTCGCCCACAGGCACCACATCGATGCACTCGCCAGGCTGCAGATGGATTTCCCAGTCGTTCACTGGCACGCCCGTCACAATGTTGTCGTGCGTCAGGGTCCAGCGCGGGCCGATGTAGCTGTTCTCTATCCAGATGTTGTAGTTCTGGCTGGTGAACTGATAGTGGCAGACGGCATTCTGGGTGAAGATGCTGGGGTGTGGCTTGCGGTCATGGTGCATGATGCTGCGCTGGTCGTTCACGATGTTCTGGATGGCCACGGTAGAGCTGATCATCTCGCGCGACGTGCCGAAGTGATAGAACTCGCCACCCGGCAAGGGCACGATGGCCACGGAGAGCTGGCGCAGCTCTGGGTCGTCGATGGTGGGATGGGTGCCCAGAGCGCATCCGAATTCGCTGTAAAGGTCGTACTCCTTATAGGCATCTCCGGAATCTCCGGAATGTCCGGAATGTCCGGAATATCCGGATACATACGAGCGCTTTTTCAGCAGTTCAACGGCTTTGTCGCTGAGCAGCCAGATGCCGATATCTGTCAGATAGAAGTGGTCTTTCAGCAGAGAGGAGAGTTGCTCAGTGCTGGGCTTCTGCAGCATCATTTTCAGAATGTTGGGCGTGCGGCGGTCGCTGACAAAGACGCCATGCGACGTGGCTATGGAGGCATCGAGCCACAGTCCGTAGCACACCACGTCGGCATCGGGAATCTCGCCAATGCGTTCTGCCGCACGGATATAGACATCGCCGCTGACAATCATAGTGGTGAGTCGGCTGGGGGCCTGCTCCATCATGCGCTCATAGAGTGGCAACTGGAGGTCGAGCAGCGTCTGGGAAAGTTTCTGTCCGCGTTCCCAGCGAAACACGGGTATGGGGGTGAGAATCTTGCTGCTGGCAGAGTAGGCCGGCAGGCGACGGCTCTGCCCTCCGGCATGGAGGATGATGCATCGTTCTCTTTTGGCGTTGGGGGTGTTGCTGTCGCCCAAGAGCCACTGGTGTGCCTGATCCAGCAGCCAGGTGGTGCCGCCTCCTGAACCAAGCTTGTGACCAATAGGGTCGTGAGTACAGAAATATTCGCGAGGTGACAAATCAGTGACGTCATGGAAACATTCCACCAGATTGGGTGGCAGAGAGAGTAATTTCTTCATGATTTAATCTTTTTTGTGCTACAAAGGTACAAAAAAATATGAATTAAGATGGCAACGTTGCACTTTTTTTGGAAAAAGAATGATTAATTACGAAATATTTCGTATCTTTGCCACGAAAACAAGACTACTAAAAATTATTTGATCAAAATGAAATTGAATGCCCACCATCGCCTGTTTCAGGTAAATACGAACGGCTATACAGCTGCCATTGTTCTGATTACTGCATGCTTCGTGCTGTGGGGATTTGCCAATAATATTACCAATCCGATGGTGAATTCCTTCTCGAAGATTTTCCGCATCAGCACCACTGAGGCTTCCTTGGTGACGGTGGTCTTCAATCTGGGTTATTTCTGCATGGCTTTCCCTGCTGCCCTGCTCATACAGCGCTATTCTTATAAGTGGGGAGTCATGGTGGGACTGGCGCTCTATGCACTGGGGGCGCTGCTGTTTATTCCAGGCCGCTGGATGGGGGCGTTCTATCCCTTCCTGGGATTCTATTTTGTGATGACCTGTGGACTGTCGTTCCTGGAAACCAGTTGCAATCCTTATATCTACAGTCTGGGCAGTGAGAAGACGGCAGTACAGCGGCTCAACAGCTCGCAGGCCTTCAATGCGCTGGGCAGCATCGTGGGCATGCTGCTGGCCATTTCGGTGCAGTCGCACATCAGCCCGATGGACAGCAAGATGCGCATGGAGTTGCCGAAAGCTCAGTTTGACATCATCAAGGATCATGACCTGGGAGTGCTCATCCAGCCTTATATCTATATTGGCGCACTGGTGATACTGGTGCTGGTGCTGATAGCGCTCAGCAAAATGCCGCAGGACACGGATATACGCACCAACAAGGGAGCTTTACGCATTCTGAAGGAATTGTGGCATTTCCCCAACTATCGTGAGGGGGTTATAGCGCTTTTCTTCTATACGGGTGCCCAGGTGGCATGCTGGTCGTTCATCATCAACTATGGCATGCGGGTGTTTATGGCAGAGGGAATGAGCGAACAGTCGGCAGAGCTGGTGGCACAGAAGTATAATATCTTGGCTATGGTGCTCTTTGCCAGCGGACGTTTCTTGTGTACGTGGCTGATGTATTGGTTTGCACCCAGCCGACTCTTGTCAACCCTGGGAATCATCGGTGTGGTGGCGCTGATGGGCACCGTGTTCTTTACCGACCGCAATGGTGTCTATTGTCTGGTAGCTGTCAGCGGATGTCTGTCGCTGATGTTTCCCACCATCTATGGCATAGCACTGACGGGTGTTGGCGAGAACATCAAGATTGCTGGTGCCGGACTCATCATGGCCATCCTGGGAGGATCGTTCTTTCCGCCCATACAGGCAGCCATCATCCAGAGCCGGCTATCGATTTTAGGACTTCCTGCCACCAACGTGTCGTTTCTCATTCCGATGATGTGCCTGGGGGTGGTCATCTGGTATGCTCACCGCAGCTATGTAAGGCGCCACATTCATCTTTATGGCACCGACACACCGTTTCAGTTCAAGGACGAGACTCTGCCTGTGGCCGTCTCTGATAGGTCTGCCAGCCCAGAATCAGCAGAATAATCAGCAGGAAACCATAGGACACGTAGGCCACGGTCTCTGTCTGCTGGATGCTCTTGGGTGAGAAGCTCAGCACCACTTCGTGCTTGCCTGGCTTCACCTGCAGGGCGCGCAGCACATAGTCTACACGTCCCAGTGGCTGTTCTTCACCGTCGACAGTGGCTGTCCAGCCTGGATAGTAGATTTCAGAGAACACCACGATGCCTCCCTTGCCAGAGTTCACCTCATAGGTCAGCTGATTGGGCTCATAATTCTGGATGGTGACGATGCTCATCGTGTCTTGCTCTACGGCACTGCCCAGCTCGTCTTGGAATTTCTTGTCGGCCACAGCTTCATGGCGCAGCGCCAACTGTCCCAGCTTGTCGATTTCCTCATTGGCATTGTCAACATAGTGAATCTTGTCGACAAACCAGGCGTTACCCAGCGTGTAGGGATTCTCCAAGGGAACGGTTTGTCCGCCCTGCAGGGGAAGGATGAAGTATTTGGTGTTGAGCATGTTGAGCACCGGATAGATGCTGTCGCCTTTAATCTGTGTCATGTCACCATTGGCCTCGCTCACTGCCTGGAAGATGCCATTCATCTCCTTGGAGATGTAAACGTCAATCAGTTCCTGATAGCGACGCAACTTGGCAGCATGATAGCCTCCGATGCTCTTCACATAATAAGAGGTCTCATTCTCGTTGAAGGTCGAAGTGGCCAGGTTGAGCACGCGATAGTCGAGCGAATGATCCTGCAAGATGTGGTCGATGGCAGCGGTCTTGGCGATAGGCTCTTCACGAGCACTCTTTGACACAAACATGGCATCGTTCAGGTAGCGTTTGTTGATTTGCCACATATCCACCAGACACAGCACCAGCAAGGCTGCTGTCATCCATTCGGCCTTCATCTTTCTGTAGCGATAGAGCAGGAGCAGAGCCGTGCCGATGACGATGATTAAGAACGAGCGCCAGCAATCAGAGGTGAACATGGCCAGACGCATGTCTGTGAGGTTCTTCATGAGAGGGGCTTGGTGCTCGGCGGGCAACTGGCTCAGGGCCTGCATCTCGTTATAGCTGATAAAGTCGGAGAAGAACACCTGGGGCATCAGTGCAAAAAGCAGGGCCACACCGCCAGTCAGCAGAAAGGCCGTCACCAGCCATTTCATCTTCTGGGTCAGCAATTCGGGCTCTTCCACGATGCGCTTCACGGCCAACATGGCCAACAGGGGAATGGTAAACTCGGCTATCACCAGGATGCTGGCCACCGTTCGGAATTTGGCATACATGGGCACGTAGTCGATGAAGAAATCAGTGAAGGGCATGAAATTACGTCCCCAAGACAGCAGGATGGAGAGAATGGTGACCAAGAGCAAGGCCCACTTCATGGGGCCTTTCACGATGAACAAGCCCAGCACGAAAAGCATCAGCACGAAGGCTCCCACATACACAGGACCTGCCGTCATGGGCTGACTGCCCCAATACTGTCCCAGCTGCTGATAGATGCCCAGATAGTTGTAGTCGGCCATTTTCATGGCAGTCTTGTTCTGCGACAGTGGCACAGAGGCTCCGCCCTTGGTGTTTGGTATCAGCAGCGTCCAGGTCTCGTCAATGCCATAGCTCCACTGGGTGATGTAGTCGCGATCCAGTCCGCCTGTCGATGCTTTGCCACTGCTTGGATTCACCAGCTCGCTGGCTCCGCGCATCGACTCTTGACCATATTGCCAGGTGTGATAGAGGTTTGACAAATTGAGGCAGACACCGATGGCTGCTCCAGCGATGCACACCCCTGTGGCTTTCAGCAGATGCTGATATTCCTTTCTGCGCAAGCCTTCAATGATGAAGGCTATCACCATGGCTGCAATGACGTAGAGGTAGTAGTAGGTCATCTGTACGTGGTTTGACAGCACCTCAAAAGCCGTAAACACTGCTGTCAGCAACAGTCCACTGAGATATTTCCCCTTGTAGGCTAGCACCACACCCGCTATCAGTGGCGGCAGATAGGCCAGCGCCATCACCTTCCAGATGTGTCCTGCGGCAATGATGATGAGGAAATAGCTGCTAAAGGCCCAGATGACAGAGCCCAGCGCGGCCAGATACCATCGGAAGTCAAAAGCCCGCAGCAAGATATAGAATCCCAGCAGATAGGCAAACACATACCATACATTCTCGGGCAGCCACAGATGATAGGCATTCTGGGCCTGCGACAGGATGGTGGTGCTCTGATAGGAGGGTGCTATCTGGTAGGTGGGCATGCCTCCAAACAGGGCGTTGGTCCACCGAGATTCCTTACCAGTGCGCTGATGGTATTCAGACGCCTCTTGTCCTGCGCCTCGTCCTGCCGATGAGTCGTGACGATAGAGAATGCGCCCTTCTATGTCAGCGGGGAAGAAATAGGCAAACGAGATAGCTACAAATAACACCACTACCAATATGTCTGGTAGCCACTGTTTCAAACTTTTCATACCTTATTATATATTTTTGCCTGCAAAGTTAGTGTTTTTTTCATAAAAAAGTGTAATTTTGCAGGCATAAATGCAGTTAAAATGAAAAAAATAGGTGTAATTGTAGCAATGGACAAGGAACTGGCGCAGTTGCAGGCGCTCTTTTCCTCATCGGAAGTGCTGGTGCGCAAGTGTGGCATCGGCAAGGTGAATGCGGCTCTGGGTGCCCAGCAGATGATCAATGAATATCACCCCGATTATATCATCAGCAGCGGGTGTGCCGGCGGCAATGGTGACGATATCAACGTGCAGGATGTGGTGGTGAGTAGCGAGCTGTGCTATCACGATGTCTATTGCGGCGCGGCCATCGACAACAACACGCAATATGGGCAGGTGCAGGGGCTTCCGCCACGTTTCAGGGCCGATGCTGGCCTATTATCCAAAGCAATGGCTCTTAAGTGTGGTGTGGCTGTGCATCAGGGATTGATTGTGACAGGCGACTGGTTTGTGGATTCCAAGGAGAAGATGCGCAGCATCGTTGGACACTTCCCTGAGGCCAAGGCGGTCGACATGGAGTCGTGTGCCATAGCTCAGACTTGCTATGTCAACCAGGTGCCATTCATCTCCTTCCGTGTGATTAGTGATATACCCCTGCGTGACACTGATGCCTCACAGTATCATAATTTCTGGGAAACCATAGCACACAATTCGTTCGAGGTGACACGCACCTTCGTCGAGTCGCTGCTTTAGTCCTTCAGCTTTAGTCTTTCTGCTTCAGTCCTTCTGCTTCTTGCCTTTTTTCTTTTCCTCTTCGGGAGTAATGGTGACACGGCGGTTGCTGGGGTCGCTAATGACGTCGCGCACAATGTCGGTCACCTGCTGTTTCAGCTCGTCGATAAACTGGCGGGCGTCATATTTCTGGTGCTCAATGTCGCGTAGCTTCTTCTCCCAGATACCTGTCAGCTCACAGCTTTTCAGCAGGTCTTCACGGATAAGGTCTATGAGCTCGATGCCCGTGTGGGTGGCCACCAGATTCTTTCGCTCCTTGCGGATATAGCGGCGCTTGAACAGCGTCTCAATGATGGCAGCACGGGTGGAGGGGCGACCGATGCCGTTCTCCTTCAGGGCGGCACGCAGCGTCTCGTCTTCCACCAGCTTGCCGGCAGTCTCCATGGCGCGCAGCAGGGTGGCCTCAGTATAGTGCTTGGGCGGAGTGGTCCACTTTTCGGTCAGCGTGGGACGGTGCTCACCACTTTCTCCCTGTTGGAAGGCGGGCAGCGTGCGCTCTTCTTCGTCGGGCTTCTTCTCATCGTCGTCGCCTTTTTTCTCGTCATCGCTCTGCACATCTTTCGCATATACGGCTCTCCATCCTGCATCGAGAATGGTGCGACCTGTCACTTTGAATTCGATGGCTTCTTCCGCCTGCACCTCTCCCAGCACAGTGGTCTGCGCATATTTGCAGTCGGGATAGAACACGGCTATGAAGCGGCGGGCCACCAGATCGTACACCTTGCGCTGCATGTCGGTGAGTGCCGTAGGTATCATGCCGGTGGGGATGATGGCGTGGTGGTCGGTCACCTTCGACGAGTCGAACACTTTCTTCGACTTCAGCAGTGGTTTGCCGCCCAAGGGCCTCACCAGGTCGGCATAGGGAGCCATGCCGGCATGCTTCACCTGAAAGAGGCCGTTCATGGTCTGCGGACACTTGGCATAGACATCGTCGGGCAGGAAGGTGGTGTCTACACGCGGATAGGTGGTCAGCTTCTGTTCATAGAGCTGCTGAATGATGTTGAGCGTCGTCTCGGCAGAGAATCCGAACTTCTTGTTGCAGTCTACCTGCAGCGATGTCAGGTCGTAGAGGCTGGGGGGAGTCTCCTTGCCGTTTTTCTTCTCCACCTTGGTCACCGTGAAGGGCTTGCCCTCGATGGTGGCAAAGGCCTTTTCGCCTTCCTCTTTCGAGGTGAAGCGCCCCTTTGTGGCGGTAAAAGTGGTGTCGCGATACACAGTGGCCAGCACCCAGTAGGGCTCCGGCTTGAAGTTGTCTATCTCCTTCTGCCGGTTCACGATCAAGGCAAGGGTAGGGGTCTGCACCCTGCCGATGCTGAGCACCTGGTGCTGCTGCCCGTATGAGTTCTGGCCGTATTTGATGGTGTAGAGGCGTGTGCAGTTGATGCCCAGCAGCCAGTCGCCCACGGCTCTCGACAGACCGGCCATATAGAGCGACTGGTAGTGACTCTGATCTTTCAGCGAGGCAAAACCCTCGCGGATGGCCTCATCGGTCATCGACGAAATCCACAGTCGCTGCACGGGACATTTGGCCTGCGCCTTCTGCATCACCCATCGCTGGATGAGTTCACCCTCTTGTCCGGCGTCACCGCAGTTGATGATGCCGTCGGCCTGCTGCATCAGTCGCTCAATGATGGCGAACTGTTTCTTGATGCCCTGGTCGTCCTTCAGACGGATACCAAAGCGCTGTGGTATCATGGGCAGTGCCGACAGGCTCCATGCTCTCCACATGGGGGTGTAGTCTTCAGGCATCTTCAGCTCGCACAGGTGACCGAAAGTCCACGTCACCTGATAGCCGTTACCTTCCATATACCCGTCGTGACTTGCGGTAGCACCGATAATGCGCGCTATGTCCTTTGCCACGCTGGGTTTCTCAGCTATACATACTATCATTCAAAATTTGATATCAAATAAAAAAGTATCTCTATCATTTACTCCTCGAAAGTGTATCGTTTACTCTCTGGAAATGCTTCATGTGCCAGTCTCGTTTATTCTTTCGGCTCCTCGGCCACTTGGGGCTCGTTGGGCTGAGGATGCTGGGTGGCACCCTCGGGCTGAGGCTGATGGGGCAGGGAAGAGGGGGCGGCCTGAATAGTTCCTTCTTCATCCAGGGTGACGCTCAGACTGTCTACAGAGAGAGAGTCGCTGTCGGAGGGAGCCATGAAGTAGCCGCCACACTCGTAGTCGCTGCCACGGAGACCCAGCTCTGTGGGAGTCTTGAACTTGGTGCGGTAGTGCTGGAACTGCTTGTCGGAGAGCACCGACTGGAGGAAGTAGCCACAGATGGGGAGGGCGGTGCGGTTGCCCTGACCGAGCTGACCGGTGCGGAAGTGGATGCATCGGTATTCGCCTCCCACCCATGCGCCACAGACGAGTCGCGGCGTGGTGCCAATGAACCAGGCATCGGAGTGATTGTTAGAGGTGCCGGTCTTGCCGCCAAAGTCGGTGTCAACGGCCTTGTCGTAGCCCACAAAGCCCATCAGACGTGAGCTGGTGCCGCTCATACCGCCGCGCAACAGCTGCTGCACATAGAAGGCACTCTTCTGCGAGAGTGCTTCACGCTCGTCGGGCTTGGCCTCGTAGATGATGTTGCCCTCGCGGTCTTCTATCTTGGTGACCAAAATGGGGGTGGTAGCCTTGCCGTCGTTGCAGGGGGTGCAATAGGCGCCCACCAGCTCCAGCAGGTTGACATCGCTCGAACCGAGGGCGAGTGCTGGGGTAGGGTCGAGTTTGCTCTTGATGCCCATAGCGTGGGCGGTCTTCACAATGTTGTCGATGCCACACTCCTGACCCAGGCGCACGGCCACACTGTTGATGCTCATAGCGAAGGCTTGCTTGAGGGTGATGTTCATGCCCGAGAAATGGCCATCGGCATTGGTGGGTGCCCATGTCACCTCCTTGCCGTGATCCATCACCTTCATCGAGAAGTATTCGTCGGGGCGGGTC
>Ga0326512_10000927_pt1 | contig 24153 bp, 35 predicted proteins | sample 1_2617_0518_D_FD_203652 | JGI IMG/M metagenome (GOLD analysis project Ga0326512, IMG submission 203652) | Bovine rumen microbial communities from UC Davis, California, United States - 1_2617_0518 | ecosystem: Host-associated > Mammals > Digestive system > Stomach > Rumen | place: USA...
TTTTCTTACTAAATCCATCTTAACGTTGGACATAATTCTAGAAACTTCACTGTCGTCTAAAGTTCCTTTAAATGAATTTTCTCCAAAATGTGAATTAGCAAATTCACTTAAATCTCTAAGACTAAAATTGTATATATCTTTATCATTGATTTCTTTAACACTATAATCACCCATTAAAATCGTATCCAATAAGCGTTTAGTATTATAAAATATTTCGTGCTAAACTTCTTGTGGAAGATTAGGTATATCACTTTCTTTTCCAGTTAAATATTTTGCAAATTCTGTAATAAAGACTTCTTCACACAAATCTCCCATAGTTCTATTTCCATAAAATCTTGAAGTAAATTCAAAAGATGGAAATTGAGCAGCCATCTAAACCGTTTGATAATATAATTCTGGATTAGTATATCTCATAGAACCGAAGAACATATGTAACATTTCGTGTAAAGGAGAATCTACATCAGAATTATCTACATTTACATAAACATCGTTATTATATATAAATGCTTTAGAAGTAGTTACTCCAGGAAGTTGGGATAACTCTTCATCATATTCAATTTCAGCTGTAGATATAGGAATTATATTTATTCCATATAAATCAGCAAGTTTGTTAATAGCATCTCCAATTAAAAAAGCTGAATTTAAATTACCGTCTTGTTCAACTTTTTCAACGTCTTCGTCAGAACCATACTGAGATGGTTTTTTCTAAACATATAGTTTTACTTTATCTCCTATTTGCATTGCGTCTATCTCTAAATCTCTAAACTCATTATTTAGATTAATAATACCCTGTTGAATGTCAGTTGCTTGTGAAAATCTTAAGAAATCACTAACACTTGTAACATTACTATTAGACAAATTCATTTCTTTCTTTAAGAAAGGGAACGAATCAGCTTCAGGTAATTCATCTAAATAAGGAAATCTGCCATATCTGTCAGAATATTCTCTACAGTATGCTTCTACAATATGTTCTGGAAGTCCAGAGGCCGATTTCAGCCTCTGGAACTCACTAGAACTTTTATTTATACAACCTAACATTTTATTTAACAATTATGTATTATATTATTAATCTAAATCCATAATGAATTTACATCTGCTACCTTCTCTCGTTTAGTAATAGGAATTTTTACTTCATTATACTTTCTAAGATCTTTTGAACTTAAGACTTCTTCCCATTCTCCACGACCTGACCTTCTAACTAAAACTCTACTAATCTGATAAGGTTTTGCACTTCCTTCACCATAAGTCTTAATAGCATATTGAGTTCCATCTTTTTCTGTTACTAATACTGCTACCTTAGAGCCCTTTGTTTTTCTATTACCGTTTTCGTCAGTGTAAGGTTCTGATATATCAACTGTATTAGAGTTGTGTAATCTACCTTGTCTGAAATTATAAACAACTTTGGTTCCATCTTCTCTGGTAAACTCAGCTCTACCTGATGTAGTACGAGGAGTTACTTGGTCAGAAGCATAGTTTCTTCTAGAGTCTTCAACGTAGACTTTTCCTGGAATTGCAGAAGGAATACGCTTGTCGTCTTCTCCTATATCTTGACCTTCATCTTCTTCTGAAGGATTTATCAATCTCCATACAGATTTACCGTAATATTCTGGATTTTCGTATACAATCTGTGGGAACGCTGATTGATAAGGATTACCTTTAGGTATAACGAAGTCTTTTATGTAAGATTTAGGAACTTTAGATAGAAGAACATCTCCATTTCTATCAAATTCATTAACATATGCGTAAAAGTCTTTAACTATTTTGACATCTTGCATATCATTAAATAATGAATGAAGATTTGATTCACCAGCTTTGTCCTAAGTTACAATAGCCTAATATAAGAAAAATAAATCAATAATCCTAATAGGATTAGCTTCTCCATTTGAACGTTTAGGCATGTAGTAATCTCCAAAATCTTCATTATTAAGTTTCATAAATTCAGATTTATAAGTGTCAAATAGTGCCATTTCTTCATCCGAACGAGGACTCATATTTATAGGAAGAGTATATGCATATACTACATTATAATTAGGAGTATTCTAATAAATGTTCAATGTCAAGTCTTTTATAAATTGATTATCTCTTACAGCTTTAGTTCTTCTGTTTCCGTTATCATGTCTTAATCCTTTCTTTAAATCAGGAATAACAACTCTTTCCATCCAACGCTTAAAAGTAGCATTACCAGAGTTTGTTCCTAAACGAATTGTCATATCAGAAGCTGCAGTTCTTAGTTCTAACGGATAACCTTCTACATAATATTCATCACCTTTCTTGATAGTAAATGTTAAATTTCTATCTAGTAACCAATCGTTAATCATAATAGTATTAACCATTGTATCAGTGGTTCTATACAGAGTCTTCTTACCGTCAGCAGATCTGATTTGATATTCTTTAATCATATCTTCAGCAAATCGTTTAGTAGCTCTATATTTAGCAGAAATATTTTCCATCATAGCATCTGATGTAGCAGCTGTCTATAGATACTGTAAGAAATGAGGAACTTTAGATACAACTTGTAATATATTTATTGTATGTTTAGCTTTTTCCTCATATTTCTATATTACTTCTTCTCTATAGTCTTTATCTAAAGAGAATCTAAGAACATCTATTTTATCAGATTTTGATTTAATCAAATTCTAGAAAGTATTTAAATAGTTTAAACTATCTGGAATTGAAGTATATAATCCTTGGTTAACATGTAATATTTGACCTAATATTCTGTATTCTTCAGCCCCATCTGCGAGAGTTTTTAATGTAGAATAATTTTGAGAATCATTGTTAATAATACTCTTTATTTTTACATATCTCTCACATAAGTCTAGTAACTAATTTCCTGCTACAGATGTAGTTTTCTTTCTTATATCTTCTAAAACATCAATATTAGATAATTTAGATAATAAAGTAGCTAAACCTTTTGTATTTTGTAAGCTATTTGATTTTAATACATTATCTAAAGCTATGACTAAATTAGTTATAGCAGTAGTTGCTTGATCATTTTTACCAGTTCCATCGTTATAATTATTTACAAAAGCTTGTAATTGTGATACAGGACCTTTATCAATATAGTTAAATACCTAACTAATCATCATTTGACGGTCTCCAGTAAATGAATTACCTCTCATCAATTTACTTACTTCTAATGCGCTAGGTGAAGTTAAAATGTCAAACATTTCATCAAAACTAACTCCTATAGCTAAACCATAAATATACATTCCTAACATTCCAGTACCTGCGTTCATTTTTGCTAACGCTAATTCCTTAGCATTATCAGTTGCTAATGAAAGTAATGCAGAAAGATTTACAGCAGAATCAACGTCGTTATTAACTCCAATAGTTAATTCAATATCAGGAGTTAAAATATCCTAATATGCTTTTATTGTATTTAATAAAGGAACTTGTTCTGGAAATTCTTCTTCGAAATAAGGTTTAAGAGTATTTAATGCATTATCCAAAGTAATTCCAGCATCTTTTAGCATTCGTAAACGTTCGTCTACTCCTACTTCTTCTGGAACATTATGAGTTATATAAAATTCTTTTTCTTGTCTCTTATATAAATCATCAACATCCTCTTTTAATTTATATCTGAAGTTTAATTCTTCTTCAGAAATCTAATTATAAGGATCAGAACCTTGTTTATATGCATTAGAGAAACTTGTATATTTACGTCCTCTTATTGTAACACCTTTTCCATTTCTTCCTAAAATACATCTACGTTTTTCTTGATATGTACCTTCATCAAGGATTTGGTTAACGGCTTGTGTAGTTGCAAAGTATGACTTTAATCCTACTGCACAAATACCTACTCCAGTTTTACCAACTTGGTTTTCGTAAATAGAATGAATTGCATTTACAAAACTTGCTGGTGTAGATTCTTGTTGTTCTGCAACAATTTCTTCACGTTGATTAGCTCTACTTTTTAATGGTTTTGTACTTCTGTCTACAGGTTGCTGGCTAGCAGGAAGATTAACAGGGTCAATTGAAATTTCATACATTTGAGTAAGCATGTAGTTTTTAACAGCTCCTTCTAATATATGTCCTCCTTTTTTATACATAGTATTAATATGTAAATTATGATTATTTACAATACTAAATATTGAGTCTAGATTAGGACCTGTAATTCCAACTGAACCATAACTATTTATATGGTCTATTAAATTAGCCCATCTTTCTATAGCTTCTGGAGTACGTAAAGCTCTTCCTTTTTCGTCAAGATAATCAGAAGGATTTATTACTAATTCAGGAACATTTACCTTTTCGCTATTTTCTCCACTTAACATTACAACTGTTTTTCCATTAGGGAATGGAAGTTTGTCAGAAGCTTTTAATGCTTCATAAGAAGATATGCTTGCTAATGGAGACCAAGTGATATATTTACCATTTTTATCAAATGAGAAATTAGTAAGTGTTACAGCATCAATATCATAGTCAGAACCTTGTAACCAAATTTGAGCAGTACTTACATATGCAGTATTTCTATCAGAATTATCGAATGCAGCTATCTTCATAGGCATGAATGACTGCATTGATTGAGCAGGAATACGTGCTGCGATAATATCAAGAGATTTTCTAAATGAAGCATGTGTTTGAGCACCACTTCTCTTAATTTTACTAGCCAAGAATGTAATATTAGGATCATTTAAATCACTAGATGAATTTAATTCATTTATTTGTTTATTTAATGTTTCAAATGTTCCTTCTACTAATCCATCTAACTAATCGTGTATAGCTTCGTTATAATTTTCACTATTTTCATCAGCACATTCAAATATTGCATTTTTAGCAGAATTATAAGCATCCAGGTTAGTTGATTGTAACGTTGGAGAAATAGCAACTTGTGTATATTTCTATGTTCCTAAATAATGTTCAAGGTTATCAGTTACAATAATTTCAACTTTTCCATCACCGAATGTATATACTCTATCATCATTTTCATCATTATTGATGTCTTCTCTAGGAGAAAGTTTATACATTTTTTCTTTTGTATCTGGGTCCATTCTCCATAGTTCTCCATCAATAACTAGTTTAGCAATATTTCTTCTTTGGAACATAAACGAATATAACGGATCGTTTATAATATCATCAGCTCTTTCTTTACTTAAAATATAAACATGATCTCCGTTTAATCGTTTAAGTTCAATATCATATACTTCACTATCGTCATATTCAATTTTAGATTTATAATTCTTTAGGATTTTATTAGTAAAGAAATCTTTATCTTCAATAATTTCAGATAGATTGTCTCCTGTACTTAAACCGAAGTCTGTTTTTGCAGTTTTCGGCATAACTACTTCATAAGGAATTTCTTCCATTATTTCAGCAATCTCTACAAAATTATTATTGATTAAGACAGAACCTTCTCCTCTATGAAGCTTAAATAAGTCTCTTTGCATACTTCTTCTTGCTTCTTTTACTAAAGCAGGGTCTCCTTTACTAGCTTCTAAATCATAACATCTTTTAACTGAATCTAAATCAAATATATTGTATACTTTATTATTATTTCCTCTAAATATTACATTATAATGTCCTAAGTTTCTACCATCTTTTATGTATTCTGAAATTTTAACAATTCTAGTAGTAGGAACAGGGACTTCTACTTCCTCAAATTCACCAGTATCTAAGTTTTCAACAACTTGAGTACTAAATACATTTTCATTATCTGATGTTAATAGATTTTCCCTTATAGTATAATATTGATTAGGATTATTAACAAAAATTCTAAGAGTTACAAATCCATTTTCATCTTCTGAATCGAATTCAGCTTTCATTCCTTCAAATTCACCTTTTTCTTCGTCAAAACCTAAAGGTCTTCCATTAAATGTAACCTTATAAGTTCTTCCTAAAGACAATGTTTGAAGATTTGATTGTTTCATAGCAGCTACAGCAGAAATAGCTTCTATAATTGCTCTCTTATCAATTTCAGATTTGTTAGGTCTAGTCCAATCAATTCTTTCTTCAGCTACTTCTCCAAGTAAATTTCTTTCGTCTCTCTCAAAATAGCTATCAGAATCATTATTCTATAGATTAGAATGAGAACGTTGAATTAAGAAATTCTTTACGTCTTCTGGAGTTTGGAAGATGGCCCTAAGCCAATCTTCTAATTCCATTTCATATCCAGCCTATTCAAATAATTCACTAAATAATTGGAACTCACGTTGAGAACGAGGATTATCTGCAAATTGCCCTCTATTTAAGATATAATCAATAAATTCATCAACATCATAATCTTCTCTAGAAAGTTTAATTCCTTCTTCAATATTAGAGCTAGCAAATTCATCTCCTATATCTCCTAAACGAGACTCTCCAACAGTATAATCATATTGTCTTTGATATTGCCAAATAGGATTAGCATCATATTGCTGTTGGATAGTTTCTAATTCAGTATCTGGGTCTGTATATTCGTGATATAATTTTCCATCATATAACTTCATTATATTAAACGAAGGACATAGAATAGAAAGAACTCCAGGTAACTTAATTTTAATAGCAGCTCTTGTTAAAGCTACATTTATAATAGAATATGTTTTTCTATAGATTTCATCAATACTAAATGGTAATGCAGAATCTAATCCGTTATGTTCTCCAGGGTCAGACTTAAATTGAATTTTTCTTCCAAGTTTTGCTTCTTGAACAAACTTTTGAGCAATTTTCGATACTAAATCTGATGTTTCAGATTGATGAAGTAAGCTATCAAATACGAGGTCAACTACTGTTTCTTGGAATTTTGATTTTTGATTCTCGTATTCAGCATCAGTTCCAGAATTACTTATTCTATATAACTCAGATAATGCTTCGTATTGGTCTTGAATACCAACTTTTGCTAAACTTGCTAATGCTTGATACATTTTAGTAGAACGACCTAAAGTATATCCTCTTTGAGCACAAGCAGAAATAACCTGAGTCATCAATGAAACTTCTTCTGAATCAGCATTATGCTCTTTATCCAACTGAATACCAGCTTGATTCATTTTAACTTTCATAAAATTCAGCATTTCTGGATTATCAGTACTCCACATTTTAGAATCATTCATATTGGCAGCACCTTGTTTTACAGAACCATCAACAGGCATATAATGAATATCAGAATGTTTCATAAATTGATAAACATCTTCTTGAGTTTGAATATTATCAGATTGTCTTATTCCAACTCTATTCATCATATCGACTACAAATTTAATAGAATTTTCGGATTGTACGAATGTTCTACTTAATTCATCGTATTCTACAGATTTTTCTGCACCAAAAAGATTCCATAAATCCCAGTTAGATTCTAAAGTAATAGTTTCTGGTTTAATGTTAGGAGCTGATAAATCGGGAGCATTTTCATTAGTAACATAAGTTCTAGATACTTCATATTGATTATTACCTAAATACTTAATATTTTCTACTTTAATAACTCTTCCTGAATTATCTTTGTAATAAATATCACCAAGAAAATATCCACCTTCGACTGGAGAGTCTTTACTTACATATATACTATTATTATTGTATGTTTCGAATACGTTTCCATTAAATAATTCATCATTTTGTAATCTCCACTTTCTTCCTGACATATTATGCATCATAATTTTCATTTGTGGAGAATCAGAGATTAATAAATTATTTAATCCGAAACCAGCAGTTTTAATAATACCACCATTTCCAGTATGTTCGTCATAATAATGCACAAACTATTTCTTATTCATACCAGCTTTAGCACCACCTAATGAATAGTTTTCAAGATATACTATAAACGGATTAACAAATGTAGCACCATCATAAGGAGAAACACTATCATCTGTTATACCCATAATATTGTATAATTCGTCAGTTATTTCTCGAATAATTGATACGTTATATTCATTAGGAATTCCGTTTAATAGATTTAATTGGAATTCGTGCATAGATGCTGTAAATGATACATTACGTTTATGTTGAGCATTAAATCTAGAAGCTTCATCTTCAACAAGACTATATCCATTTTTAAAGGAAGCCTTAGAAGGATGTGCCATATGGGTACCGACTGTAGAAGATAACCACTCTTGTGTAAATAAATAGTTTAAAGCATTATATTTAGCAATTTGTGGATTAAGAGTTACTTTAACTAAACTTTCTCCGTCCTATTTTAATCGTTCTTTGAAAGTATTAAAGTTTGTAGTTAACTCTCCATTCTACATTGCTTCTTGTGTTTTAGCTCTATAATATAACTCTTCAACTCTGTCTTTTATTTGCTAAAAATTAGAATCAGGATCAATTCCTAAATCTTTAGCAATATTCATTAAATCAATACTTTGTGTGATTTTATGAGTTTTAACTTGACCGTCTGGGGTTATATAAGATAAAACACCAAGAACTAATTTACCGTTCTTTTTATTAATCCATATGTCTTTTTCAGCATCTGTTGAATATAATGACTCTATAGAAGAATGTACGGTATCTGAACCTACTATATTTATTTCAAAATCATCTTTTAATAATTGTCTAAATATTTGTTCATTAGCATTATCGAAATAACTATCTGTTAATTCTTTAGAATTTAAAGTTTTAGCTAATTCGATTAATGTTTTATTAACTTTTATTTCTCCAGTTTTAGATTCAATAATATGCATCTAATCTGTAAAGACAATTATATTATTAGGATGATTATAATTATATTTAGCAAGTAATTCGTTTAAATATTTAACTGGAGTTAGGTTTCTATTTTTACACCATAAATTAAATGCTTCGTAAGAACCTTGACTATAACTTAATTTAGGAGCGTTTGCAGGAAGTAAACTATTTAATTTTCTTAAATCAGTTTCTATTCCATTTATTATATTATTATAGAATTGTCCTAATTGCATTCTTATAATTTCCCTAAACTTAGATTCTCCATCAGAATCTTTTATTAATTCAGCTAAAGTCCTATTGTCTAATATATTAGGATTAACTATTAAATCACCATTTTCATCAAAATAGAAGTTTTCACTAGTAGGAATAGGCTTGTGTCTAGGATTGTTTCGCATAGCTTCTTCTATAATAGCTTCTGCGGTAACTCCAGATTCTCTACATTTTTTGTTAAATATTTGTACTCCACCTGGTGTAAGTTCTAATTTAAAAGGTAATGTAATACTCTTTAAAAAATCATTAATTGGAGATACTATGTTTTTATATAAATTTTCAACATTATAGTCAAGATTGATTTTAAGTCTTCCAATATTAGATTTATCAGAGTTTACAGATGCTAAGAAGAATACTTTATTATGGTCTTCTCCAGTTTCATTGGTTAATTTATCAAAATAATCATAAATTAATGATGCGTTAAGCATTTCTGCAGGATTGAAATCCACATGAGATTTAGAAGTAGAAGAATTAAAATCCTTCAATTCTTTTGCTTGGAATAATCCCATAAATAGATTTGAATCAAATAACATATAATGTTTAGTTGCAGAATTATCTTTCTTATTTTGTTCAACCCATTGTGTTCTATAAGCAGCTCCTAATTTACTTAATGAATCTGCACTTAAAGAATTACCATTACCATCTTTTATTACAGAAGATGTAGCTAAATCTCTGATATAAGCATAAGCAGCTGCTAATGTTTTTATAGTTTGTAAATCTTTTTTCTCATTAACTAATTTTAATTCACCAGTTGCTGGATAAATAAAACTATTAACATTTGTTCTAGAATCAAGTTTAAATATATTTTTTACTCTATTTCTAGTAGTAGCTTTATCTTCAATATAAGTTTTATCAGTATCACTTTTATACATTAAATTTGAAGAAACATATATTCTAGATAGGATTCTTGAAGCAAATCCTATTAGATTATTAGTCATTTCAGTATAATCGTTAGATTGACTTGCTGTCTGATATGATTTTATAAATTTATCACTTCCAACATCAAGTCCTAACATATCTTCTATAAAATGACTAATATTTTTATATAAGTCTTCATATGATATAGTAACAGTTTCGTTATTTGAATTTAAAACATCAAGTTTAACTTTTTCTTCAAATGAACCAACATTACTATCAGGACCAACTGTAATGTGTGCATGTAATCCTGTAGAATTTCTATTTCCGTCTGCATCTAATGTATATAAAGGAATATCAAACTCTATTTTTTGTAATTTCTTTTGATTTATATCCTAATCTGGATTTTCTAAAGTTGCCTTTATTTGGTACTTCCTTTCATATTCAGAATAGTTAATAGCAGCTCTAGCGTGTTTAGATTGAATAGATCTTTCTATTCTACTACTTATGTCATCTAACTACTGTCCCATCATACCTCTGATTCTCATTTTTCCATCAGCATCTCTATAATACTGAAGATATTTATTTGTGAATACAGAGTCTATAACTTGTGTTAAATATCCATAATAATTCTTTTCTAATAGTCCAGTACGTTCTTGATTTCTTATTAAACTTTCTGGATTATTTCTATCAAAGAAATTCTTATATAAAGTATAAATTAAGTTTTTATCGTTATTATTAAATCCACCTAATCTAATATCACTAGATTTGTTAGATTTAATTAATAAATCATATGCTACAGGATCTGATAATAACTCAAATATTGCTGGTAAATACTTACTAGGATTTATTCTAATTTTATCAATTAATTCTGCTAAAGAAGAAACCTTAGCAATAATAGCTTCTGTCTATGCTGATAAATTTTTATCAATGCTGTTTTTCATATTATCAAACATAACTGTATCAGAAGCATTTACACTTTCAGCAAAGTTTTTAAGTTTTCCGATTATATAATTAAAATCATTTAATCTTAATTCTGAATCTTCTAAAGGATTATCGTTACCGTAAGCATACATTGGAGACGATGTAACTATTAATTGAACAATATTATTAAGCTCATCACTTAAAAATATTTCATCGCTAGTTCTCCATGTACTATAGACATTAGAACCAGCTTTTCCAATAGTATATCGGTTTGGATCGTACTCATCTAAATCTTTATTTATTTCAACAGCATCTCCGAATGTATCTTCTACTAAATTAGAGAAATTTCTAAGTAATACCCAACTTCTATATGCTTCAATAAATCTTTTTATATCATCGTCAGCTTTAAATCCGCTTGCACCATCAGCTTTTACTTGTAATTCAAATAAGTTATCTGGTTTTTCAAAAGCTTTACCAAATACTTGTTCTACTAATGGTATTACGTTAATATAATTTCCAGACTCATCAAACATTCCATCTAGAGTATCTAAGATGTTTTGTCCTTGTTCTGTAATTCTAGGATTAGAAGAATATTCAAATCTTAAATAATCCATTACTGTATTAAATAATTTTTCCTATTCCCTAATTACAGAATCTCTTAAATCCCTAGTAGTAGCTACAATTCCGTCAGAAGAGTATATAAATGCTCTTGTTAGCATTTTCTTGGCTTGCCTTTTAGCATCTAAGAGAGTTTTATTAGAGCCACCAAAAGCGTCTCTCATATAATCTTCATTAAATGAGAGTCTATATATTTCTTCATCGCTTAATCTTTCTAATTGTTCAGAAGATGTGGATTGTTGTTTCTTATTTCTTAATCTATCTGAATTAAGCCATTGGTCTACGATTGTAGCCTTTAAATCTTTTGGATTTTCAACTTCAACAAAACAATCTTCAAATGCATCTAATATACATTGTGCTAAATTTTCCTAATCTTTCTTTGTTACATTACCTGATTCAGATAAAGCATAATTAGGAAGAATCTAATTTATTACAAAGTTTTTAGTATCCTGTATGACTTCCCTATCCTTGCCAATAAAGCCAGGAGTGGAAGTCATACTGAATACATGTTCATAAATGGCGTCTTTATAGCCACTATTACATTTTATACTCATGCTGTTCTAATATTACAACTATTATCATTCTAATCTGGAGAATATTGAGCATATCTATTTATTTCAGAAATCATTCCTTCAATATTACTTATTTGAGCCTATGTAAAATTATTTTGAAGTAATTTACTCTTATAAGTTGTATTTAACGCATTAATTATACGATTAAGTCTTTCAGGATTGTTTCTACGTGCATCAATATAATCTCTAATTTCTCTATCTAATGTTTCAACTGATAGATTTTGTTTTTTATTATTAAATAAAAGAACATTAGCAGCCTTTAGTTCATCAGCAGCAACATTAGGATTACTTCCTATTATATAACTTGTTGGAGCTGGGCTATTAGGATTTGGTGGAGCAGGCTGAGGATTTGGAGCATCAGGACCTTTTATTTGAGAATATTCCGTATTAGGATTTGTTTTATCATCAGTTGCTCTCCAAATAGAACCGTCGGAAAGTGTAATATCAGCAGATATTACATTGTTTCCATCATATACAATATTTTCTGGAGATTTAACTGCATATAATCCTGGGAATGCTTGATCAAATTTGATAACTCTAGCGTCGATTCCATTATTTGAATCGAAAGGAATAAGTAGATAAGGACGTTTTCTTTCTATTAATTTTTCATTAATATAGTTGATTACATCGTTAGCATTATCAAACTATTCTAACGTTTCAATGTCTTCATCACTAAAGTTCATTCTCCTTAATATATCTATTACTTCATTTGGTAATTTATTTTCCTGTTGCACTGGAGGTTGTGATGAAACGTCAGCTCTTGCTGTTTCGTAATATTCAAAATCTCCATCACCATATCTGCCACGTTTTTGATAAGTTTGTCCGTCTTGTCTATTAGTAAACAAACTATCTCTTATAACGTGATTTAAGAAAGCTCCAAAATCTTCATTATTTTCTTTAGTCTAAAACTCAGAAGTTGATATTTTTCCATCTATATGCCAATTATCATCAGCATTTTCATCAAATATAGCATCTCCTGGTTTTAAAACATTAGTAGCTTCTCCTGTATATACAGTAGGTTTGGAATATCCTATATATCTTTCTTGTACTTTAACAGGTTTGATTTCTCCATTAGAACCTTGCTAGATATTACTGCTATCATGTATAATAACATTACTCTAATCAAATGCTTGTTCTAATAAATTAAACATATCTAGTTTAAATATTCCATATCCGGAAGTATCTCTACCACCGTATTCGTTAATTCCTAATGGCCAGACTAATTCTTTTAAAGTACTTAATAAGTATCTTTCATTACTTTCTCCATTACCTCCTTCTCTCTATGCTTGTATAAATCTAGCGGCTTCTTTAGATTCTCCATCATTGTCATCGTACAATTGTTTTATATTGTCTAAAATAGATTTTACATTCTAACAAACTTGAACTCCGTTTGCGAATTGTCCATTTTGGAAAACACTATCGAAAGCAGTATCACCTAATACAGCTCTAATACCACTAAATACTTTATAAATAGTCATATTATTTCCGATAGGTTGAGTATGTCCTCCAGGTTGTGAACAGAAATCTCTTAGACTCATCATGTATTGACCAAATGATCTTTTTGGAGGTAAAACGTAATAAATTGATACTTTATTAGTTCTTTCATTAATAGGTTTATTCTAATCAGCTTTAAAGATTTCCCATAATCTGTTTTCAGGAATTGATTTATCATCAGTTATCAATACAAAACTGTTACCAGATTTAACAATAACTTCTCCGTTATTATTTAAAATCGCATTAGATGTTGTATAAATTTCAGAAACTGTTTTTCTAGTATCTCTTAATACAACATCGATTGGAACCCATTCTGCATTATAAACATTTCTTCCATTTATGGAATTTATACCTCTTTCAATTTCAATTCCACAGCCTAAATTTAGTAAATCTTTTCCAATAGTCCAATTTCTTAGGTCATATTTTTTACCATTAGTTTCAAACTCTTTATTAAGTCTAAAATATCCAGGCATTGTAAAGTTAAATAACCTAAATAAGTTCATTAGAGTTCTATATTGTGGATAATCCTTATTATCAAAAGCATTTAATATAGCTGAAACTCCTTCGTGTATTGATAAACTACTAGTTTCTGGATCCCATACACTAAGTAATTCTGAATATACAGGATTTCCATCTTGTTTCATCTACATTATACTTAATGCTGAATTTAATAATACAATTGGAACTTCAAGAGCTGGTTTTCCGTCTAACTCTATATTTAATACAATTTGTTTTCTATATGCGTCTTGAGAAACAGGGTCTGTAGCATCATTAAATTTAGAATGCTCAGATGCTTTTCTTTCATATTGTGCATATTTTCCACTAGTATCAAAATAGTCTTTACCTTCGGCTAATCTAGGACTACATTTTAAAGCAAAATCACATTTTACTCTACAAACATCTTGTCCTCCGAATAGTATTTGAGAAACTTGTCTAGATATATTATTTAACGATTGTCCATGAAGTGCAGCACTTGCTATTCTACCTAACATATTTTCTGCAACTTGTCCATTTCTTCCGTCAAATCTACATCTATCATATTTTTCAGCAATTCTAATTAAACCATTAATACCATCAATTCTATGTTTAGCTATTTCAGCATCTAAACCTTCTTTTGGTTCAATTTCTCCATTATCATTTATAGTATAACCGTAATCCTCAAAACTATTGAATGAGAACAATAACTGAGCAAATTCAAAAGATTTTCTAATTTCTTCTTGTTGCTTCTTTTTATTAACTCTCTTTCTACCATTATCTATTATAGTAGTTCTTACAGAACGAGGTCTTGTAGCTGCTGCAGCTGCCTCTAACTCTTGAGGATTTTCAGTTTCTGGAATAACTGTTTCTTCTCCTTGATTAGGATCAACTTCTGGGTCTTCTCCATCATCAGTTGGAGGATTAAGTAAATTAAGCACTCCATCTGTTAGAGTATTTATTTCAACTCCATCAGGTAATTCAATAGAGAATGTTCCATCGTTTTCATCTAATAAATCTAAAGTAATTTTACCAGTAGCTGATACTGTTATTCCAGTTAAATATTTAAATGCAGGGTCTACACCTATAGCTTGTAACCATTCTGATGAAACTATAGGAAGACTATCCTTCATATTATAGTCACCAAATCCGAATCTTTGTTCACCGTCTGGGCCAAATGAATGGTTATAACCTACAATTCCTTTATTTTCCTCAAACATTATTTTGTTTGTATCTATTGTAGTATCAGGTTGTGTCGGACCAGGAAGTAAACCTCCTGTAGGTGATGGATTAGTAGGACCTGCTGGCGGATTACTTGGAGAAGGTAGGTTACTTGGAGAAGGTGGGGTATTAGGCGGATTTACTGGATTAGTTCCAGGAGGATTAGGTGTTTTCTTCTTTCTAGGTATATATTCAATATGATGTTCGTCTAAACTTACACCTTCAAATAATTTAGTCATTATTTTTTTCTTTCTATTGATATACCTTGTTTTAGATTCGTTAGTAATACCTTCCTCTGTGTAAACTGTATCTGGGGTTCTTGTATTATTTACAATAACTCCAGCTTTTCCAAATGTAGGCGGAGCTATTACAATACTTCCAACCTAAGAACGCGTAACACTAGTATATAAGTCTTGGATAAATGCTTGGTCATTTTCACTCTTAGTAACATCAGTTTCTATAATAAAATATTGAGCTTCCTGACTCTGAGCAGTTGTTCCATAATAAGGTTTTATTTTACCTTTATACTTATCTCTAAGTGTCTTTCCATCATCTTCAAATAATGCTTTATATAAATCAGATGTTGTATCTGAATAGATATATCCAATTTGTTCACCTTCTGTCAATGATGACAACATTATATCTATATCTGCTAATATACTATTTAGAATTTCAGGAGTATATTTTCTTCCTACTGGAATTTGATTTCCGTTAGTAACTTTTATTTTATTATCAACAGTATAAACCTTATCACCAGCAATAATAGTTCCTGGTTTTCCTGCGACTGTACCTTGATAATATCTTAATTTCAAAGGTCCAGAGGGTTCTTGGACATAACTCTACATTGTAGCTGTATTCCAAGTTTTTTGTATATTAGCAGTTCTTAATGTACTTCCAAGTTTTGGACCGTGCATTAAATTATTTCTATCTAATTTAGCATCAAACTACAGATAATTTCCTTTGATTATAGTTTTATATTTATTTCCTAATTCAGACTATAAATTAGGTATATCTAATTTTACACCACCTATTGTTTGAGTCTGGTTGAAATCTCCATATGCTATTACAGAAATTCCATTTTTCTTAGCAAATTCGTCAATTAATTGTAATTCAAAATCACTAAATCTACTAACCTCATCAATTATAATAAAACTAGGAATGTCAGCATCAGCTTTAATTTCATAAGCGTGCTCAAGTTTATTATTCTTTCCAATATTATAATCAACTCCTTTAACAAATTCAGTAACTCCGTTTTTCTCTTTAGGAGCTTTCCAATTACTTATACTAGTTAAGAAACTATGTCTATCAAAACTTTGAGCATTTTCTAATTCTAAAGATTCTCCTAATTTTTTAGCAATTTCTGGGGTTGTACTAATTACAGCTACTTTATCTAATAAAGGTTTAGTTGAAGGATGTGTAGCTAATACTTGCACTAATGTTTTAGAAGAACCTACAGTTTTACCTGCTCCTGGAACTCCTTCTCCAAATGTAATATTACTAAATTTAGGTATAATTTCAAGATTTTCTATAATATAATCTACTACCTAATCTTCAGAGAAGAGTTTGGCATAGTTTTCATTACCTAATAATTGTGTAAGTTTCTACACTCTAGTATCATAATCTAAACTTTTAAAGTTTTCTACGATATAATCGTGTAGAGCTTCCTACATTTCTGTCATAGCATCTCCATTTATTGCATTAGCAACATGAAGTTTAGCTAATAATAATTGGGTGTCTAACGGAACAATATTTCCTTGTCCTAAAGATTCATATTGTGTTCTGTAGAAATCAGAACTTCTTACTGCTCGTAATTGAGCTAAATACCACCATGTAGTTACGTCATCAAATACTTCAGTAGATTCTGTTAATAATCCTTCAGACCTTGTATATACATCAAATCCAGCTCCGTTTGTAGATTTCAATAATTCTGATAAATCTTTATCTCTATTTTCATTAAAGAAATCATAAACAGCGTCTTCTAATGTAATTATAGCTTTGTCTAATTCATATTGTTCATCATCAGTTAAAGTTAATTTATCATCCTTACCTATGTATTGCTCTATCTTCATTGCTTGAACTTGAGCATTTTCTAATGCTTCTTTGTCCCAGTCATCTGGAGCAACATCAATTAACTTTTGAATAGCTTTATAACGTAAATAAGCAGTATTTACATTAATTCTTATTTGCTCATTTAATTTTTGTCCTTTATTTATTTCAAGTAAGTCGAGAATAAAATGGATTCTTCTATTAATTAATGTTAAGTCTTGTAGAATACTATCTGCAACAAGTCCATCTAATAACGGAAGATCTTCCCATTCTTCTTCTTCAACTTTTTGTTCATCACTTACTTTAGGAGCCTTTTTAGCTTGTTCTTTAACTTGTTTATGGATGTCATTAAGCATTTTATTAATACCAGTAGTATTAAAATTAAGCTTGTCAGTACTTAGAAAAGCTCCCTCTCCACCAAGTGCTGTTCCAGCTAACATATTTGGAGTTTCTGTATAACCTGCGTTAGTGGTTCTAGCTCCTTCTAAGTATGCCTACATTAGTTCTGTTGCAACTAATGCTTGTTTTAATCCAGCTTCAACATTAAAGTCTAATCCTGTAAATTGAGACAATGATTTGCTACTCATTAAAGCATCTGCATTATCTAATAATTTAGATAAAGGAGTATGAGCTGTTCCTGTTAAATCTACTATAAAATTATCAAGTAAATTCATAGTAGGTCCATTTGATAATTGAGTCAACTAAGTTCTTAAATTACCTATTTTAGCTTGATAATCACTAATTGCATCAATAATAGGCATCTAAGATTCTTCCATAGGATTATTCGCATCAAATGTACCTAATTCAGGAATTTTTAATAATAGTTTAGCTCTATTTACAAATGGAACCATTAACTCATTTAAGTCAGTATCAAAATCATCAACACCAAAAAACATATCTGGTTCCGAAAATACATCAAATAATGTATTAAATTCAGCATCAATTACTTTAGCTAAGTTTTCTATATACTTTTTAGTTGTAGGATTTATCCAACCTTGTTGAGTATATTGTCCAACGATTGTTTCTAATCCATGAATAGCAAACGGAATAATTGCTCCGACAGCTTTATCTTGGAAGCTTTCATCATTAGGGTCTAAGCTATCTATAGTTTGTAGATAGTCTATTGCAACCTAATCATTTTGAGCTGCTAATGCTTTTGCTAAATTTTCTAAACCAGCTAATCTAAATTTAGTTTGAACTTCACCAGTAGTTAGCTCTTGTACATTTCCTGGGCTTGTAGCTTGTGCACTTACTACATAATTATCAGGATCTTCTCTTAATTGAGGAATAGGACTTAATGTTCCAAGTCTTAATTCTTTTAATGAATCATAAAAATCAGTTAAAGTTTTGTCTAAAGTATTAATTTCAGAAAATCCTTTATATGCTTCTTCTAAAGCTGGAACAAAGTTTTGATTCACTAACTTAACCATATTTAAGTAAGACTGTTCTGCAAACTCTAAGTTATCTTTCTTAGCAGTTTTACAATATTCTATATACTTATTATATTGAACAGCCTTTTCATCATCAGTAAGATCCGAAACTCTTTTATGTAAAGTCTATTGAACAAATTGATCAAAAGTAGCAATCATAAAACTTCTAGCAATAGATGGATTTAATTCTATAATTGCTCTAGTCATGAATTTAGTAGCTCTTTTTCCAGTAAGAATATCAATAGCATTCTATTTTGCTATATCAAACTTCTTTTGTTCATCTTGAATATTCTAATCGTGTACAGATTTTGAATTTTGTTCTCCTTTTTGGTCTGGAACATTATCTTCAGTTTTACCCTATATAGAATTCATGCTAGCCATATTAGTTTGAGCTTTGACCATATTCATAACCTCAGTATTGAAGTTTTCAATAAGTTGTCCAGCTGCTGTACTATTTTGGAACATTGCAAATCTTAAATCTTTTAATGTATTTGCATCCAAAATAGATTTATCAGATACAGAAGCTCCACCTTCATTTTCTATAGTTTGTAATACTGATTCTACAAGATCAATTTGTTTGAAAGCTGCTTGTTTTAAAGCATAATCTTGTGATTCTTCATAAGTTTTAGCTTCATCAAAGAATATATTTTTATTTTCGTCTTCTCCGAACTTAAATGCAGCTAAGTTTTTACTTCCCCAATCCACCTTTTTGACAGTATCACGAAGTTCTTTTCCTGCATTTTTCTCATTACGTAGTTTATAAATCATTCTTTGCATTGCTTGCTCAGAAGTCATGTTTTCTAAATCCTTATATTGCTTATAAGCTGAACTACTTCCGTCAAATCCTAATCCAGCAATACCTCCGCCAATAAAACCTCCAACAAAGTTCTATAAATATCTATCGAAGATTCTATCAGTATTAAACATGGGTTTATCATCACCTCTTAACCAAGGAACTACGTCGTGAATAGTTCTTACAGCATCAGCAAGTAATTCTTCAGATACTTCTTCAGTACCTTCACCTAAAGCACCTGCTGCAATAGAACCTGCAGATTTCTTTAATATAGAATAATCAGCATTTGCTATTTTTCTACCGAAATCTACAGCTTTTTTGAATATATTATGTCTTTCTTCTCTAGTTACTGCTTTTTCAACACCTTTATTTAAAGATTCTATGCCTTCTTTAAAGGTAGTTCTAGCAGGATTTAATAATGTTTTAAATATTTGTTTATTTTCAGCTTTAGCAAGTCTTAATTCAGGTAAAATCCATTCTCCTAAACCAGTACTTAATAAAGCATATTCAGCTGCTGCATATCCTAAAGTTAGACCTATAGCAGATATATCATTAGCTCCAGAATCTTTTGCTTCCTAATACATATCTTGAACAGTAATTCCTGTCATATATGCTTTAGAAATAATACCACCCATATTATAATAGTCTTTCATATATTTTTCAGCTTCGGCAGCTGCTTTCATACTATTAGCCATGTCTAATTCAGCTTTAACTTGGGCATATTTAGAACTAAATGGGTCTTTTATTTCACCTAATTTTGCAGCATTATATTTAGATAATTCTTCAAATTTCTCAGCTTTTAATAATTCATCACCTTCTTTAGTATATCCATACTTTCCTTTAAATAAAGAAGGGGCATATTTAAATAAGAAACGTTGAGTTTGTAGTTGTCCTACAGTATCTCCAATTAAATTTATAGTATTTTCTAATGACCACATATGTTCAGGGTCTTTAGAATATTGAGATTTAGAATCGTGTAAATTTGTGAATTTAGCAAGACCTTCCATTCTATTAAAAACAGGATTATCAACACTAGTAAGCATTTTTCCTAATACAGAACCTAATTGCATACCATTTTGTAATACTACTAATCCTGCAACATAAGGTCCAACTCCTGGTAAGAACATAGAACCTATGAGCGCTGTATTTTTTGCTAATGTACCTAATGCACTTTTTTGCATATCATCACTATCCAAAAAGTCAATAGAGTTTATAGCAGAACCATCAGTAGTAAAAACATCACTTAAATGTAATATTGTTTTTCCGTTGATACTTCTACCATTAGCATTTTCATAGTAAGGTTTGCCATCTTCATTTAATTTAAATTCTCCTGCATAGTGATGTACAATTTCTCCTGTAACGGGATCTTTTTCATCAACATCTTCTTCGTATTGAGCTAAGAATCTAGTATCTTTAAAATTACCAAAGAAGCTATCATTTGGAGAATCCTACCAAGTTTTAGTCTTTGGGTCCCATACTTTTTGAGTTTGAGCAATTTCTTCGATACTTTTCTTTTGGTCTCCTAGTTCATTTATACCAGCTAATCCTCTTGTTTGTTCAAATGGATTATTAAATTTGATAATTTCAAATTCTGGATTCCAATTTCTCTTATTTACAGGAGCAAATATATTATATTTACTATATATTGTTTCATTATTAGCTGTAGCAGCTAACACGTTATAATCACGTTGTGCATCTTGATAAAATTGGTGGAACTTTGCTTTATCGAAAGTTCCACTCTGATCTAAAAATTGTGGCTAGGATTGAACACTTTGTAATTTAGCATAATCCTATTCTGATTTTAATTGTGTATTGTCTGCACTAATTCCTGCCAGATTAAGTTCTCCTAATGAGGAATCTGGATTGAATATTTTTAGTGACAGCATATCATTCTTTTTCTCAGCCATTATTGTAACTTTTGAGTATTTATTGTATTCATAATAGCATCTGTTGCTTGCTAAGCTTGTTCTATACCTAATGCCTATGCTGTAGTTGGATAAGTACTAGTACCACCTGAAGAAATAGCATTGAAATAATTATTTCTAACTGGAATAAAGATTGTTCCTCTATACAAATCATCAGAGAACCAATCCCAAGGTCCCCAACCATTACTGATTGAATATTTTTCGTCAGAACTTCTTCTAACAGTTTGATAATTATCTCTTTCATTCTTAGAACTAACAGTTTTCATTCCTGATATATTAAGATCATTATCTTCTAAGAACGCTTCTTTTGTAGCAGTTGCTGTAATCATACCAAATCTTCTATAAGCTCCTGTTCTAGGATTTCCATTTTGGTCAAACTTTTCTGGAAGTCCTTTTTCTTTATAAACTTGATTAACTTTTTTCTTGTCTTCTATCGATAAATTTTCAGCATCTGGATTAGGAATACCCTTACTTCTTAATGCAGCATCGGCTTCTGATTTCTTCTTAAGTAATGCAAAATTAGGTTTATTTGGGTCTCTAGGATCTACAGGTAACTCAACACCAACTATCTTAGTTCCGTCTACTGCAACCTTACTAAATCCTAATCTATCCAATTTAACACCATTACCCATTGTCGCTTGTTCAAAGTCTAATACTCCACCATAATCGCTGGTTGCTACCTTATCTAAAGTAGTAATACCTATAGACTTACCTCCATCAGTAATTGGTAAATCATTTCCATGAGTTCTAATTCCTTGATTAGATTCATCTTGAATAATATATTCAGAACGATTACCGTATCCTAAGAACCAATTTCCTGCAACACCGCTTTTATCTTTTCCACCTCCAGTTCCATCTCCACTTCCTCCAGCTAATCCAGCAGATTCTGACATTTCTTTTTGATAGTCTGGAGTAAATTCTTTTTTACTACTTACATTAGTCATTACCATCTATTTAATTATTTCAAGTGCTCCTGAATCTCTACCATTACTATGCAATTTAAGTAATGTTTTTTGTCCCTCGCTAAGTGAATTATATATAGCACTTATCGCATAAGATGCTTGTTCATTCTAAGAATCAGATTTTAATGTTATTTTATATATACCATCTACTGGTAAACTCTATATATTTTCTTTAGTTGCTTCTTGTAATGCTTGAATACCTCCAGCTATCTTCTATGCTTGTTTAGCAGTATATCCTGATAAAGATTGGGAAGATGTTCCTAATTTTGATGTTATATCTCCTACAAGCTTTTGGATTTGACTCATACTAGTTCCATTCTATACTATTTCTAATACAGAATCGTTAAAAGCCATGCTTTTATCATGTTTTCTAGTATATAATAAATTACCATTAGTTTGTATTTTATATTTATCTTTATTTTTAAGATATTCTTCTGGAGATATTGCCTATAAATTATTATCTTTATCTTTAACAATAACATGTCCATCGGAAGTAACAGCAGCTTCTTGTATTCCTCCGTTATTTTTTACTATATCGTAGGCTTCATCATATGCTTTCTTACTTTCTGTTACTTTATTTGCTAAATTCAGATTATTATAATAACTCATAATTAAGTCTTCAGAAGTTCCGAATATAGAAGCAGTATATGCAGATTTTTGTAAAGAAGCTATTGCAGCACTAACGTCTGTATCAAGACCTTTCATGTCTTTTAATAAAGCTAGTGTATCTTTCATAGTAGGCATTCCGTCGCTACCTGATGAAGATGATTTTGTTCCTCCTGCAGTTGCACCCGCTGCCTGCTATATCCAAGCAAGCATCGGGTCAACTCCAGCATATGGATTAGTTACTGTTACAGGAGTAAAAGTTGAATATAATTGAGGCATTCCTCCTGTCTATAACTTTTTTATTTTCATTTTCTTATATATTTAGAATAATCAGTTACTTTAAGTCCTTTAGTTAAATCTTTATGATTTCTTATTATTTCTAATACTTGTTTAACTAATCGATTGTTATCTTTAGTTCTAGCTTCGACTATCACTTTTGGAAGATTTCCACCTTTCTCTTTCTTTTCTGTTTTAATAACTGCTTTTTCTTCATCAGTAAGATATGGTGATATAAATTCAAAATCTTCTGTAGGAAGTATCAAGAAGTCGTCATATGGAACATTATCAATAAGTCCATGTAGATCTCTATATTGTCTTAATTTAGCTCTACGATAAGCTTCAGCTTTATATTTTTTATATTTCATCATATTCTAAACTAAAGCTTCGGCTTCTTCAGTTTTTCCTTCCTCAAGTAATTTTTTATATTGGTCTCTATCTGCAAGAATACGTTCATCATTAGTAAAATCATAATTTAAAGAACCTAATTTTGTATAATCGTAATAGTCTTGGTATGCTCTCTTTCTATCGATTTCTTCTTGAATTGGTTTTTCTACATAATACATTAACCAATTATCAAGATTATTTCTCATAGCAACATCGGCTGTAGCAAGAGCATTAGCTCTATCTCTAGCTGTACTAGCCATAAGACCTCTATTAATATTAGCAACTCTATTTGCTTCTATAGTATTATTTTTTTGTTCTGCATTTGATTTTTCATATGTTTCATGTATCATCTGATTATCAGCAGCACGTCCTTTAAATACTTGTTCAGCAGCGAGTCTTTCACCTTCTAATGATCTCAATGAAGCTAAAGCAGCATTAGAAGTGAGTGGTCTATTCATTTGACTCCTAATTTGAGCAGCTTGATTTTCAGCAGCTTTTAATGTAGTATAATCACCATAAACTTGTCTATCGTGTCTATAAGGTGATTGTAATGGAGTTTGTAACCGTCTTATCCAATCCTCAGTTCTTCTTCGAGTTGCTTCATTATCACCTATCATTCTACCTAAAGCAAGTAGTCCTGGTATATATTTCTTATAATCAACAGGTTTACGAGTTCCAGCAGGATCACTACCTCCTTCGTATCGACCTCCTATG
>Ga0326512_10000928_pt1 | contig 24128 bp, 19 predicted proteins | sample 1_2617_0518_D_FD_203652 | JGI IMG/M metagenome (GOLD analysis project Ga0326512, IMG submission 203652) | Bovine rumen microbial communities from UC Davis, California, United States - 1_2617_0518 | ecosystem: Host-associated > Mammals > Digestive system > Stomach > Rumen | place: USA...
TGGAAACGTTTCGGAAATGAAGATCCACAAAATCTTTATACACTGGCATCACAGCTAAAAGAGTACTTTTTATAAAAAGAATATGGTATGGCTCAAAAACTCATTCAAACACAGATACAGAAACAACAACAATTACAACGACTTAGCCAACAGCAAATGCTTCAGGTTAAGCTGCTGGAAATGCCGTTGACTGAACTGGAAGAAAATATCAATGCTGAACTGGACGATAATCCGGCACTGGAAAGATCGTCTGACGAAGAGTTTGCCGACAACACTATGGACAGCAACGGTGATGATTATGAAAATGAGGAAGAAGACTCTTATGAAAAAAAAACCGAAAAAGAAGAACGAGAAGACGCTTTAGACTCTGCCCTAGAAAGCTTAGGACAAGACGACCAGATGCCTGAATATAATACTTCGAGAAGTAATATCCAAAATGCTGATTATGAAGAGATGGTATATGGAGATACTACTTCATTCTATGACAAACTTAACGAACAGATGGATATGTTGGAGCTTACCGATCTGCAACATGATATTATGGAGTATCTTATCGGTTCACTGGATGACGATGGCATTTTACGAAAAGACTTAGAATCGATTAGCGATGAACTCGCAATCTACCACAATATTGATGCTGATGTTAACGATATAGAACATATTCTACATCTGCTACAAAACTTCGACCCTGCAGGAATAGGAGCTCGAAGCTTGCAAGAATGTTTGCTGCTACAAATAGACCGAATGCCTAGAGGCAGACTAAAAGAAGCAATGCAGACCGTTATCAAAGATTATTTCGAAGAATTCACAAAAAAACACTGGGAAAAGATACAGACAGGAATGGGGCTGAACGATATTCAGATACAAACTCTGCAGGAAGAAATAAAAAGACTGAACCCTAAACCTGGTGCATCCTTAGGTGAAACACAAGGCAGAAATATCAATCAGATTACACCAGACTTTATTGTCGATATTACTGATGATGGTAGCATCAGTTTTACCATTAATCATGGTCGAATACCAGAACTGACAGTATCACCATCGTTTACAGAAATGGTGGAGACCTATCGCAACAATAAAGAAGGCATGAATCGACAGACCAAAGAAGCTCTGCTCTATGCTAAAGAAAAAGTAGAAAAAGCACAAGGTTATATCGAGGCTATCAAACAACGACAGCATACTCTCTACGTAACCATGAAAACAATTATTGACTTACAGCGAAAATTTTTCTTGGATGGAGACGAGGCTGATCTAAAACCGATGATTCTGAAAGACATCGCAGAAAAGACCGGCTTGGATATCTCAACTATTTCTCGCGTTAGCAATGTAAAATATGTACAAACCAAATGGGGAACATTCCCACTTCGCTTTTTCTTCAGTGACGGTTACACCACAGACAATGGGGAAGAACTCTCAACAAGAAAAATTAAACTGGCACTGAAAGAAATAATAGAAAAAGAGGACAAGAAGAAGCCATTGAGTGATGAAACATTAGCTGCAGAAATGAAAAAAATAGGATATCCTATCGCTAGAAGGACTATAGCAAAATATAGAGAACAACTAAATATACCTGTGGCAAGACTACGTCGCAGTTAAGCAATGAACGAAAAAAATATAATAATGACCGCTCGGGTGTTAAGTATGATCTTCACCCCTTTCTATCTCCCTATCGTGGGATTTTTCATGCTGTTTATTTTCAGCTATATGAGTTTTTTGCCTTTGAGCTACAAGGCACTCGTACTAGTAATTGTCTATCTTTTTACTATATTACTGCCTTCACTTCTGATACATGCATATCGTAAATATCAGGGATGGACTTTATTTGAACTAGGACAAAAAGAAAAACGTATGGTTCCTTATGTGATTTCCATACTGTGTTATTTTCTTTGTTTTTGGCTCATGTCTCGAGCTCATATACCTCACTTCATGAATATTATCTTAGTAGCTGCTCTTGTTATTCAAATGATATGTGCTCTCATTAATGTATGGTGGAAAATATCTACTCATACAGCCGCCATCGGAGGTGTAGCAGGAGCTTTACTGGCTTATTCTCTTATTTTTTCTTTTAATCCTATCTGGTGGTTCTGTTTAATCATGATTATTGCCGGAATGGTAGGAACCAGTAGAATGATACTCCGTCAACACTCATTACAACAAGTTGTTACTGGATTTCTAATTGGATTTATTTGCTCGTTAATCATTATTTAAAAATTACGATATATGAAACCATTGATTAGTATTATCATGGGCAGCACAAGTGACCTGCCTGTTATGGAAAAAGCATGTAAGTGGTTAGAAGACCAAGAAATACCTTTCGAGGTTAACGCTTTGTCTGCTCATCGCACTCCTGATGCTGTAGAAGCATTTGCAAAAGGTGCCAAAGATCGTGGCATCAAGGTTATTATTGCTGCTGCAGGTATGGCTGCTGCTCTACCTGGAGTTATTGCAGCTTCTACTCCACTCCCTGTCATTGGTGTACCTATAAAAGGTATGCTCGATGGACTCGATGCCATGTTGAGCATTATCCAGATGCCTCCTGGCATTCCTGTAGCTACTGTTGGTGTAAATGCAGCTCAGAATGCAGCTGTTCTTGCTGCTGAGATGATAGCACTAGGTGATGAAGATATGGCTAAAAAGGTAGATGCTTGGAAAGCTGGTCTTGGAGCTAAAATAGAAAAAGCAAACAAGGATTTAGCCGAAATCAAAGACTATAAGTTCAAATGTAATTAATATTAATAAATCTAAATTGCATGATAGATTTATTTCAATATCAGCGTAGACAAACTTCTAATGTACATGTTGGAGCTGTCGATATTGGTGGAAATAATCCAGTAAGAATACAGTCTATGACTACCACAAATACCAATGATACAGAAGCTTGTGTAAAACAGGCTGAGGATATTATCAAGGCTGGTGGTGAGTTGGTACGACTGACAACACAGGGCTCACGAGAAGCTGAAAATCTCAAAAATATTAATGCAGGACTACGCAATGATGGCCATCAGACACCACTTGTAGCGGATGTACATTTTAATCCACATGTGGCTGATGTTGCTGCTCTTTATGCTGAAGGTGTTCGAATAAATCCTGGTAACTATGTTGATCCTGCACGTAAATTCATTCAGGTAGAATATACAGATGAAGAATACGAACAGGAGCTGAAAAAAATAGAGGAACGCTTTGTGCCTTTTCTTAATATCTGTAAAGAACATCATACAGCTATCAGAATAGGTGTAAATCATGGGTCGCTGAGTGACCGTATACGAAATCGATATGGTGATACCCCTGCTGGTATTGTTGAAAGTTGTATGGAATTCCTTCGTATCTGCAAAAAAGAAAATTTCAGCAATGTTGTTATATCTATAAAGTCGTCTAACACAGTTGTTATGGTGCAGTCTGTTCGTTTACTTGTAGACACCATGGAGAAAGAAGGGATGAACTATCCACTGCATCTAGGTGTAACAGAAGCTGGTGAGGGAGAAGATGGTCGCATTAAGAGTGCTGTTGGCATAGGTGCACTTTTGGCTGATGGTATCGGTGATACCATTCGCGTAAGCCTCAGTGAGGAACCTGCTGCTGAAATACCTGTAGCCAAACATCTAGTTGACTATATCGGCAAGAAATCAGGACATATTATTGTTCCTGGAGAAGCTAATAAAGACTTCAATTGGATTAGTCCTACAAGAAGAAATACACAGCCTGTCATCAATATTGGTGGAAATCATGTACCTGTTGTTATTAGTTCGTGCAATGCTATAAAAGGTGCAAATGCTGTAAGCAATGCAGAGCTGACACCTGATTATATATATATTGGCAGTAAACTGCCTAAGCAGATCAAAATGGGACAATGCTATATTGTAGATTATAATGCCTACCAAGATCTTAACGTTAAACCAGAGACGACAGGAGCTAAACTCTATCCTATCTTCCCTGTATCGGCTATGCCTTTCATAGGCATGATTCAGGCTGAACTAAAATTCCTCGTACTTGAATTTGGCACACCTGCAGCTGAATATCTTGCTTGTTTGAAAGCACATCCTGAGATTGTAGTTATTTGCGTCAGCAACCAACAGAATCGACTGGCTTGTCAGCGTGCACTCGTCCATGAGATGATGAACCATGGATTACATAATCCTGTCATTTTCGCTCAGATGTACGAACATACACAGGCCCAAAAGAGCGATTTCCAACTTGAAGCTGCCGCTGATATGGGTGCACTAATGATGGATGGACTAGTAGACGGAATCTGGCTCATGAACAATGGTAACTTAGCTCAACAGGATGTTGATGACACCGCCTTTAATATACTACAAGCTGGCAGATTAAGAACAACCAAAACTGAATATATCAGTTGTCCTGGATGTGGTCGTACACTTTATGATTTACGCGAAACTATCGCCAAAATACGTGAGGCTACAAAAGAAATGAAGGGCCTTAAAATAGGAATTATGGGATGTATCGTAAATGGTCCTGGTGAAATGGCAGATGCTGACTATGGTTATGTAGGTGCAGGAGTAAATCGAGTCTCGCTCTATCGTAAACAAGAGTGTATCGAAAAAAATATTCCAGAAGAATTTGCCGTAGAGCACCTTCTAAAATTAATAGAATCTGATAAAAATAAAAACTAAAATATAAACGATATGGAACTTAAAGGTAGATATGTCGCAGATAGTCATCGTTATGATGATAGCGATGCTCTGTATCGCAGATGTGGTAATTCAGGTATTCTATTGCCAAAAATCAGTTTAGGATTTTGGCATAACTTTGGAGGTGTAGACCCTTACGAAAGAAGTAGAGCCATTACGCATTATGCTTTCGACCATGGTATCACCCATTTTGATCTAGCCAACAATTACGGTCCTCCGTATGGCAGTGCTGAAGAAACTATGGGTAGACTGATGACTGACGATTTTATGCCTTACCGCGATGAGCTTTTTATCTCAACCAAGGCTGGTTATGATATGTGGGAAGGTCCTTATGGCAATTGGGGGTCAAGAAAATATCTCATGGCTAGTCTCAATCAGAGTTTGAAACGCATGAATCTAGATTATGTCGACCTGTTCTATAGTCATCGTTATGATCCTGTAACACCTCTAGATGAAACTTTACAGGCTCTTGTAGATATTGTAAAGTCTGGTAAGGCGCTATATGTAGGTATCAGCCGATGGCCACTCGAAGCGTTGAAATATGCAAATGAATATCTTCGCCAACACGATGTTCCTCTTTTAATATATCAAGGCAGGCTGAATTTATTGGACAAAGAGCCACAAGAAGAAGGTATACTCGACTATTGTTCAGAACAAGGCATTGGTTTTATCAGCTTCTCACCACTAGCTCAAGGTTTACTTACTGATCGCTATCTTAAAGGTATACCTGAAGACAGCAGAATGAATAAAGGTAAGTTTTTGAAAAAAGAAAAACTTACACCAGAACTACTTGACTATCTTAAGAGTCTGAACAGCATAGCAGAAGGCAGAAATGAAACGCTTGCAGAAATGGCTTTGGCGTGGATATTGCATCAAAAAGGCATTACTAGCGTTCTCGTAGGTGCAAGCAACGTGGAACAATTGGACAAAAATATGAAATGTGTCCATGCTGAACCGTTTAGAAATCAAGATATATAATTTTTATCAGAAACATAAAAGAAGTCCCCAGAAAGCCTTTATTTCGCTTTCTGGGGACTTTTACATTATCAATTATATATGTACTATAATATCAATTAATTACAGAAGTAATAGGACTTTTATTCCCCTTAATACCTGTCAAAAAGGCCTTAGCTGTACCAAATCGTAGATACATATCAAGACGTACTGGAATATGATTGCTATCATCAGTAACATAAAAATCGACTATACGTTTATACTTACCATCTTCAAGTTCCATGTAAGCTAAACGAAGACAACGATACTTATGACCATTGTCTGCCTTAATATTTAGTTTACCATCAAATCTTATTTGAGCTGGAGTATTGTTACGTCCATCCACAATAGGGAATTTGACCACATTACCCTTTTTCCATTTATCCGGTACAAAGCTACGTGCACGCAAGAAGATACTCATCATATCGAACACACACTCTTGATAAGTATGCTTTTCCTTATCCACATGTCCGTCGTCTCCCCAATAACGTTGTTGATTAACGTGACAGTTACCACCACTATAGCTATAGAAGACTTCATCTACTGTATATCGCTTGCCTTCACGAGCCCCTTTACGAAAATATAATGGAGCTAGTTCTAGCGTATTATAGCATAAGAGTGTATCACGAAGGACAAAAAAGTCATCCACCTTACTATTACCACGAGTAATTAAGCTACATCGATAAGCAGGATGGCCTTTATATTTACTTTGCACAGTAGACATACTTGCTGTACCAGCCTTCACCCATACAAATTTCCAATTATAATAAAGATTGTAGGCTAGAAATTCACCACTTTTAAAGGCCGTATTATGGAAAGTACACTGAGCCTTAGCATTTCCTACAGAAAGAAAAAGTAGGAAAGCAACGAATAACAATTTTAGTTCTTTCATAATCATCATACGTGAGGAATATACTGAAGACCTAACTGCTTAGCACGTTCAGCATTTTGATTTTTAATTTTTTTATCTTTATCAGGCTTTTGTTTAGTTATTACACCTGGTTTCTGTCTATATAATGGCTTACCTTTAGGATTCCAACTTTCTGTAATATCCCATTTTGCTTTGCATTCTATTTTTTCTGGATAATAGTATACTTCTTCAGCCTGTCTGCCTTCATCATAGTTACCTGTATCCCAAATTCCGTTTTTATTACTGTCTACAAACAGTCGAAGATAATAAGAACCTGGAGTGACATAGTAGAATTCAACTTGCCCATTTGAAGTAGTAACTTCTTTGACAACTTTGTCAGAACCATCAAGCAACTGAACCACAACAGTAGTATCCGACATGTCATTAAGTGTAAGAAGCAACGAACTGTATTCATCCAGTTTTTTTATTTTAAAACCTTGCTTATATTTATCAGAAACTGCACCGTAAATATCCTCAAAAGCTAGAGAATCTATTTCAAGACTATACTGTATATCTGGACGCCATTCACCTTTGAACACGTATTCTCTATCAGTACGCTTTTCTATCTCAAAAGGCGAACGATACCATAGACTATCATGTTCTGAGTATAGATGAATAGCAGAAGTATCCATACGCGCTAACGGCGTTGGGAATGATATGAGAATATTTTTATCAGGATCCATTTCACCTGATACCTGAATATCAGGTTTCAAAAATTCTTTTGGCTTAACAGAGTCATAAGGTAGTCCCTTTTCTTTTTTCTTCGCTTCAGCCTTTTCCCATTTTTCATACTCTTTCTGCTCCTTTTTCAGTCGTTTTTCATAAGAAGTCTTAGCTAAGATTTCCAAGGTATCAGTCTGATTCTGCAATATCCCCATACTATCTGTATGCATATAACTTATCTGCAAACGAAGAGTATCCTGATTAACTAAAGCTGTATCACGAAGCCAATATGTCAAAGTATCTTTCTTGGCAGAAGACTCTATAACAAAAGCATTATCAGCATTAAAATTTAGACCTTTTATTTGAGGTAAGTTATCATCTCCGTAACTGAAAAATAGTGTAAAATGATTAGCATCTTTACGCTCGCTCTTAATAAAATAACGATCTGTCATTTGCTCAGTAAAAGCTCTGAGCACAATATCATCTGGGTAATAATGCGTATAGCGTATAGGAGTTATAGTATTGATATGTAAGCTATCTTTCCAAAGTGTATCCTGACGTGTATCTGGCTTACAACTAGGAACTATAATATCATGACTAAAAGCTATCTTTTCGCTTTTCTGATTGAAAACAAAGTTTCCATCAACATCCTGCAGAGCATAGATACGATATTTGCCTGGTGCCACACCTTTAATAACAAAATGTCCGCGACTATCACTACGCGAAACACGAAGCATTTCTGATTTTTTAAATATTGTATCTGTTAGATTACTATAAAGACCTACAAGAATACCCTTAATAGGCTCCAGATTTTCTGATTCCAATACGTATCCAGAAACCTCCATTGTATCAATCTCTGAACCTGTAGAAAAGGTATAAGTGAAATTTCCCAATGGATTACCTTCATTATTATCCGATATAGCATCAGAAAAGTCGACCGTATAAGTTGTATTCTCTTTCAGACTATCTTTAAGTTCTATTTTAATGCGCTTACCAGTACTAGTAATTTCAGCAGCTTCTAGCTGTGGAGGCGAAACAACAACCTTTTCACTAGCATTCTCCATTTTAATGAATTCACTAAAATAGATATACATAGTTTTCGCTTTCACTCCCGTAGATTTTTCTGCAGGTGAAGCTCCAACTACCCTTGGGGGAGTTTCATCATACCATCCACCATCGGGCTTACCCATCTTAGCACAAGAAGCTAGGAACAGCAAAACTGTTAAAATTAGTATTGTAAATTTACTTTCTTTCATTGCAGATATATTCTACAGAATTATTCTCGATTCATAGCCAACATTTCGTCAATATTCTTTCGACTATTACTCAGACGAGGTATCTTATGCTGTCCACCCAACTTGCCTTTACTCTTCAACCAATCATTAAAAACATTCGGACGAGCCTTAATAACCTCAAGATGCTGGAGTGTAACATCATGATAGCGTTTAGCCTCGTAATCACTATTAATCTCCTGAAGTTTCTTATCAAGCAGTGTAGAAAACTCATCTAAATTATCAGGTTCTTTTGAGAATTCTATCAGCCACTGATGACGACACTTAGCATTACTATCCATATAAACAGGAGCAGCAGTATAGTCTAATATTTGTGCACCTGTCTTTGCACAAGCATAAGCCAATCCCTGCTCTGCATTATCCATAATTAACTCCTCACCAAAGGCATTAATAAAATACTTTGTTCTACCTGTGATTATAAACTTATATGGATCTTTACTTGTGAACTGTACTGTATCGCCTATCATATAGCGCCATAATCCACAAGAAGTAGAAATAAGCATTGCATAATTTTTACCTAATTCTACTCCCCATAACGGAACTACCGTAGGATGGTCTGAACCAAATTCGTCCATAGGGATAAACTCATAGAAGACATCATAATCTATCATCAAGAGCATAGACTTATCACTTGGATTACTCTGCAAACCAAAGAAACCTTCACTAGCATTATAAGTCTCCATATAGTTCATCTTAGAAGATGTGATGAGTTGCTCATACTGCTGACGATAAGGCGTAAAAGCAATACCTCCATGCCAGAACACCTCAAGATTAGGCCATACTTCTTCCAAATGTTTTTTTTCCGATAGTTCCATGACACGAACCAAAACACTCAGCATCCAACTTGGTACACCAGAGATAGTAGTTACGTTTTTATTCATAGTTTCCCTGGCTATACGATCACGTTTTATTTCGAAATCACTCAAAAGAGCTGTTTCTTTTTTCGGCACTCGAACCCAATTAGCTAATGGATTGATATTCTCAATAAGAATAGCACTTAAATCGCCTACCAAACTACCAGGCAGATTATAGTTAGGAGAATGACTTCCACCTAAAATAAGACTTTTTCCATCAAAAATACGACTATGAGGATGATTAGCCAAATATAAAGCTACAGCATCAAATCCACCCTTGTAGTGAATGCGATGAAGACCATCTGCTGATACAGGAATAAATTTACTTTTATCGTTAGTTGTACCCGATGATTTGGCATACCATTTTACACCACCTGGCCATAGTACATTTTGCTCACCATGGCGCATACGATCTATATAGCCTTTCATCTCCTCGTATGTATTTACAGGAATATTTTGGGCAAACTGCTCATAATTATGAGTATTCTTGAGCAAATGATTACGACCATATTCAGTTTCTCTACCACTTTCAATTAGGCTAGAGAGCACCTTCTGCTGCAGCTCCTCTGCAGCAGTATTATATTTTTCAAGCTCTTTTTGGCGAGGTTTAAATATAAAACTTGCTAAACTCGTTAAACTCATTATTTTAGAATATCTTTAAGTATGCAAATTTACCCTAAACTTTTGACATACAATAATAATTTACTAATTTTAATAGTTAAAATCGTTGACATTCCTCATTTCAGGAAAACCAAAAAAGTATCCTCATATCTGATATCAGATACAAGAATACTTTTTACTTCATTCAGCCAAAATATGTTTAGTTACCAAAAGCTGCATTTTCAGCTTCTGTAATAATCTCTTCTTTGGTTTTTTCTTTCGGATTAACCGAAATATCATTCAGACTAAATTCATCATTATCATCCGAGACACTATTCTGAACCTGTTCTTCACCAAGAGTATACATTGGAACTCTACGCTTGCGATTAGGTATATCGTCGTATACTTTCTCACGAAAAACGTTAATATGTTTCTCTTCTATAACAGGTTCTTCTGACTCTTTAGTAATAATAAAATCGTCTTTTATATCAGTACTTGGGACATTCTCTACAGGTTCCTCTTCCATCTTTGTACGATTAGCCTTAGCAGTAAAAACAGCATCAATATACTGAGGTTCTTTGCGAAGTTTATCCAGAGTTCCTTTAGAAGCAATCTGCTGGCTTTCTTTTTTAGAATAACCTTTCCCCTCTGCACCATCTATATTCTCAATAACAACCTTATATGAGAAAATAGGACTGCCATTCTTATCTTTATCCTGACCTGTCATTTCGAAAGACAGTTTAACTCGATTTTTCTGGCTCCATTCAATCAGTTTGCTTTTAAAGTTTACCTCCTTATAAGCCACCTTATCGATGTTTATCATTTTTGCCAGAATACGATTCTGCATGAAATTCATACAAGCATTATAACCACGATCGAGATATACGGCACCAACCAGAGCTTCGAAAGCATTTCCTCCCACATAGCTATTATGAGAGGAACTGTGTCCATTAGAAAGAATTAACTGGGTGATACCCATCTCCTGAGCTAACTTATTAAGCGTATCACGCTGTACAAGTTTACTTCGGGTATTGGTAAGAAAGCCTTCTCTTTTACCAGGGAAATGCTGATAAACAATGTCACCGACAATAGCATCTAGAATAGCATCGCCTAAGAATTCTAGACGTTCGTTATTCACAGGCTTACCTTTAGAATTGCGATGCATGATACTTTTATGCATCAAAGCCTGTTTATAGAGCTTAATGTCGTGAGGATAAAAACCGAGAATATCATATAAAGAAGAACAAAGCTCCTTATCCTTGCGGAAAGGGAGCTTTATTCTATCTATAAAATTATTCAGCATATTTCTTGAATACTACACAACAGTTGTGACCACCGAAACCGAATGTATTACTCAAGGCTGCACGTACGGTACGTTTCTGAGCCTTGTTGAACGTAAAGTTCATATTATAATCCAATTCAGGATCCTCATCACCATCAACGTGGTTGATAGTAGGTGGAACAATGTCATTCTTCACACTTAGTATACATGCCATTGCCTCTACAGCACCAGCAGCACCAAGTAAGTGACCAGTCATTGATTTGGTAGAACTGATGTTAAGCTTGTAAGCCTGCTCACCAAAGACATCCTTAATAGCCTTAGCCTCAGAGATATCTCCTACATGAGTAGATGTACCGTGAACATTGATATAGTCAATGTCTTCAGGCTTTAAGTTGGCATCCTCAAGTGCAGCTTGCATAACAAGTTTAGCACCAAGGCCCTCTGGATGAGAAGCTGTGATATGATAAGCATCTGCACTCATGCCTTCGCCAACCATCTCAGCATAAATCTTCGCTCCACGAGCTTTAGCATGCTCCAATTCTTCAAGAATTAAGCAACCAGCACCTTCACCCATGATAAAACCATCACGACTTCCACTGAATGGACGAGACGCATGCTCTGGATCATCATTACGTGTAGACAATGCTTTCATTGCATTAAAGCCACCAACACCTGTCTCACAAATGGCAGCTTCTGCACCACCTGTTACGATAGCATCAGCCTTACCCAAACGAATCAAGTTAAATGCATCAGCAACAGCATTGCTAGAAGAAGCACATGCACTTGTTGTGGTATAGTTAGGTCCATGGAATCCAAAATGGATTGAAATCTGACCAGAAGCAATATCCGCAATCATCTTAGGAATGAAGAATGGATTAAATTTAGGACCATTCTCTTTATGAGTAGCATAATAACCTACTTCTTCCTGGAATGTTTGAATACCACCGATACCTACACCAAAGACAACACCAACACGACTCTTGTCTATTGATTCCGCATCAAGACCACTATCCTTTACACCCTGCATTGCAGCAATCATAGCAAACTGAGTATAACGGTCCATCTTGCGAGCTTCCTTACGATCGATGTAATCGTTTACATTAAGATTTTTTACTTCGCAAGCGAACTGAGTCTTGAAAAGGGATGCATCAAAATTTGTAATAGGAGCAGCACCGCTTTTGCCGGCAACCATAGATTCCCATGTCTCCTCAGGAGTGTTTCCTAATGGAGTTACGGCACCAAGTCCTGTTACTACTACTCTTTTTAATTCCATTATATATTTTTAAGTGCTAATTACTTAGCGTTTGCTTCAATGTAAGAGATAGCATCACCTACAGTTGCAATCTTTTCAGCTTGATCGTCTGGGATAGAAATGTTGAATTCTTTCTCAAATTCCATAATCAATTCTACTGTATCCAATGAGTCAGCACCCAGGTCATTTGTGAAGCTTGCTTCTGCCTTTACTTCAGACTCATCAACACCGAGTTTATCAACGATAATAGCCTTTACTTTTGATTCAATTTCTGACATAATTGTAACTTTTAAAATGTTTATAAATGATTTCTAATTAAAAAATTCGGGTGCAAAGAAACAAAATTAAATCCAATATAGCAAATAAATTTGAAAAAAAAGCGACTTTCATTGCACAGGGGTACCCTAAATGTGCATTTTTTTGCTTTTTTCTCCAATTATTTGCTTATTTACAAATAAATAACTACTTTTGTGAACAAATCAATTTATACTTAAATATGTCATTTTCAGAACATTGTAACGTTATATTTAACGAAGCTATTCAAGATTATCATGTAAAGGATAATATTGACACTCCCATCCAAAATCGTTATGCCGAGAATACTATCGATTACATTTTATATCTCAAAAATTGGATTGACACTGTACAGTGGCATTTCGAAGATATTATCAGAGATCCCGAAATCGACCCTGTTGAAGCTCTTACTTTGAAGCGTCGCATCGATAAGAGTAATCAGGACCGAACCGACTTAGTTGAGCAGATTGATTCTTATTTCCGTGATAAATATAAGGAGATTAAAATACAAGATGATGCACGCATCAACACTGAAAGTCCTGCATGGGCAATTGATCGTCTCAGCATTCTAGCACTAAAAATTTATCACATGAAGGAACAGACTGAACGTAATGATGCTTCTGCTGATCATATTGCTAAATGTCAGGCTAAACTCAATGTCCTACTCGAACAGCAAAAAGATTTATCTATAGCTATTGATCAACTGCTCGATGATATTGAAGCTGGTAGAAAGTATATGAAGGTATACCGCCAGATGAAAATGTATAATGATACAGATACAAATCCTGTATTATACGCTAAAAAATAAACTATTATCCGTTTATGAAAACAGAGCATATCCTAGTTATAAGATTCTCTGCCATAGGCGATGTAGCTATGACTGTGCCAGTGATTTACTCACTGGCTAAACAGTATCCAAATGTAAGGATTACTATGCTCAGTCGACCTTTTGCACGACCTTTCTATGAAAATCTAGCCCCTAATGTAAGTTTTATGGAGGCAGACGTAAAACAGGAATATCATGGTATTAAGGGCCTAAATGCACTGTATCGCCGACTTACGGCTAAGCACTTTACAGCGATTGCCGACCTACATAATGTATTACGTTCCAATTTTCTACGCTTACGATTTAATCTAGATAATTTTAAAGTAGCCCATATCGACAAGCATCGCAAGGGTAAACATATGCTATGTTCCTTTAATAATAAAAAGTTGATACAGCAGCCTACAGCCTTTCAGAATTATGCTGATGTCTTTGCCGAACTTGGCTATCCTATCCAAATGAACTTTACTTCTATTTTTCCTCCTGGAGGCGGAAATCTTCGACTTTTGCCAGAGCATATCATCGGTAAGAAGCAAGCCTTCTCTCAATGGATAGGCATCGCACCTTTTGCAGCCCATGAGGGTAAAATCTATCCACCTAGACTAATGGAACAGGTTATCGCTACACTGATTAACCATCATCCATCAGCTAGAATATTCCTCTTTGGCGGAGGGAAAAAAGAAACTCAACAATTTGAAGAGTGGACTCAAAAATATAAAAATTGCATAAATGCATCTGGAGCTTTATCTGGAATCATGCAAGAACTTATTCTCATGAGTCATCTTGATGTCATGATTAGTATGGACAGTGCAAATATGCACTTGGCATCACTCACCAATACCCCTGTAGTAAGTGTTTGGGGTGCAACACATCCGTATGCCGGTTTTTTAGGCTGGAAGCAGAGTCCTGATAATGCAGTACAAATAGATTTACCTTGTCGACCTTGTAGCATCTACGGCAATAAACCATGTTTACGAGGAGATTTCTCATGCATGAAAAACATTAGTCCAGATCTTATCGTCAATCGTGTAGAACATATTTTGATACAAAAATAACATATCTATCTTATACTTATTATGTATTATATCAAACACATCAAGTAAGTATATATGATACTACCTTTTATATTCTAAAAAAGAGAGGTGTTACTTCTGGATGGAGTAACACCTCTCTTTTTTTAGAATACCAAATAGCCCAATAACAGGAACTACAAAAATTACCTTATTTTAGACTACTCATAACTATGTGGATAACCCTATGGAAAAACTCCTCATAAATAACTTATAACTTTTGAGTTAATAACACACTCAGTTTGGACAGACAAAAAATGTGGATATCAACACATTTATGAGAAACTTTTATATCACTTTTCCACGCTTTTTTATGGATAAAAGATATAAACTTATTACCTTTGCACCAAAAGGGGATAATGTGGAAAACTTATCTAAGTACTCATAAATCAGAGCTATATGCTTATAATATCATAGGGATAACCCATCATAAGACGTGGATAACGAAATATCCAAATTTTGAGGCTAAAAGATATAAACAAATCCACAGCGTATCATAATATCCCATTTTATTTTTCTTTTAAATAAATAATATAGAATATAATAATATTGATGTGATGAAAACAGAATGGATGGAGAAAGGTTATATAGATGAACCTGTAGACAAATCAATTGATCTGAAGAAAGAAATCAGGCGTCTGTGCGAGGAAAAAAATGCCATTATTCTGGCCCATTACTATACTATTGGTGATATTCAAGATATTGCTGATTTTGTAGGCGACTCTTTAGCACTTGCACGTAAGGCTACCGAAACTAATGCAGATATCATGGTGATGTGTGGTGTACATTTTATGGCAGAAACCTGTAAACTTCTTAGTCCAGATAAAATTGTGCTTACTCCTGATCTTAATGCAGGATGTAGTCTAGCTGACAGTTGTAAGGCTGAAGATTTGAGAAAATATAAGGAAGAGCATCCAGGATATAAAGTGGTAAGTTATGTCAATACCACAGCAGCAGTCAAGGCTCTTACCGATTGTGTTGTAACTTCTGGCAATGCAGAAAAGGTAATTAATGCTTTCCCTAAGGATGAAAAGATTATCTTTGGTCCTGATTACAACCTTGGTAACTATATTAACAGCGTTACAGGCCGAAATATGCTTCTCTGGAATGGTGGATGCCATGTACATGAGAAATTCTCTGTAGAAGAGATTATTAAGCTTAAAAAGGCTAATCCTGAAGCATTGGTTATGGCTCATTTGGAATGTAAAGCACCTGTATTAGCTGTAGCTGATATTAAGGGTAGTACTGCTACTATGCTCAATTATGCAAAGGCTCATCCTGAGCAAAAGCAGTACATTGTAGCTACAGAGGCTGGTATTTTGCATGAGATGCAGCGTTCTTGTCCTGAAGTTGAGTTTATACCTGTACCGCCAGAAGTTAGCGAGGGTAGCTTAGGATGCAGCTGTAATGAGTGTGAATTTATGAAGATGAATACGCTTCAGAAGATTTATAATACTTTGAAGTACGGTTGGCCATCTGTAGAGGTTGATCCTGTTATAGCCAAAGACGCAGTTAAGCCTATCGAGAAGATGTTGAGTCTTTGCTAAGATTTATCTCGATAGTTATATGTCTTTAAATTGTTGAAAATCGGATAATTACGAGATCTATTAAATAGTTATCCCTAAAGTTATCAACATAGCTTTAGGGATTTTTTCTGTTTTTACTTATATTTTTTATTGGTATCTGCTAAATCTTTATAGTGCTTATAAAACAGCCTTCAATTGCTGATTATATGTGGCTGTGAGTTTTATAAGATGTTTTTTCAAGTAATATGGAATATTCAAAAATATATCAAAAAAACATAGTCGCCCAATATCGTCATCTGGCTCAAAATCTTCAACTTTCAATCTGCCTGTTTGGTGTTTTCAACAACCTTCAATCTTCATGAAGGGAAAAGCTAACACTTGAGCTGGCAAAACACTATACTTTTGCAGTATAAACATCATGTTTTTAACCCATAAACATTATAGTTTTGCCATGCATTTCTATCATATGCAAACCTCAGGAAGGATTATGTCAATAAAATTCAAATAAATATTTTAAATTAATCTTCTTTTTTATAGCTGAATAAATATAGGTATAAATAGTCCAAGTAAGTAGTGTTGTTATCATATAGACGATAATAAAGGCTAAGAGTATGACCCAGTATCTTCCTCCATAAGTCAGTCCAGTATGTCTCCAATATTTGCTTACAAGTAGAGGAACACCTCCACACAAAAAATAATATACGAGTGAGTGGCTGCCTGTCCATTCTATTATTTTACTTGTTTTTGCTTTACAAATATTGACCATAACAATGATACATATTGTTATGTCCAATAAAAAAAGAGGATATAGATCTATTTGTAATGGTGAAATCATCATATTTACATGATGTATATATTCATATCTTTTTATTATTATTAAGATAATAAGTAATAAAATATTGTATAATGGTTTGTTGATATCTTTGATTTTTTTCTCGTAGTGATGATATACATAGCCTGTAATAAGGAAGAATACTGCTTGCAGAGCATTGTTTATCTGCCAAGGAAAATCAATATTTCTTTCAGAGAAAGCTATTGATAATATTAGACAGATTAATGCTACACAGAATATCCATGATAATTTTCCACGAGTTATCCACAACGTTATGCATAATAATAACTCAGCTATGATGAGTGCGGCAATAAACCATGAGGCTTGTCCCAATGCAATATTTTCTCCTATTTGAAGTAAATCAATCTGTTGTCCTTTTACATAAGGTTTAACAATGCCTATTATACTTGTAAATAATAAGTATGGTATTAGCATTGTTCGACCAATGGATTTCAATTTATGTATGAATTTAAATTCATTTTTTTTATATATCAGATAACCTGAAATAAAATAAAAAATAATGAGCGCATTGGTCACGTACATAGTATAGGGTATAATTGCTTTGCCTACCATATACATTTCTGTATGAAATAAAAGTATAGCTATCATACAGATGCCTCTCAGTAAATCTATCCAATGTATTCTTGGCATATTTTTGTGATGAGTTTTCTATATTATTTTGCCTTTAGTGTTGATAATATTTTATGCCATTCGTAATTATTATACCTTTCGTGTTATAGTTTATTTTTTTTCCATTAATAGAAAATATGTTATGGCGATTTCTTTTTTTGTATTCTATAGAGTTTATATTATTGCTAATATTGATATGGTTATCTAACCATTTTTTTCTATTGTTGAGCCAATTAACAGCTACTTGTATATCATATTGTATAGATTCTGAAGTAAAATTCCATCTCTCACAATTAATTGGTCTTAATTTTTGTAGATTTATAGCTTCTTGAGATTGAGAGTATTCTTTTAGATATTCTATGGTATTATCAATAGCCTTAATGGCCTCACTATTCCATAATTCTTGATATGTATCTATAAATTTTTGATTGGAGCTAGCTATCAATTGTGGATAGTAAAATAATGGGTTTGTATGTATAGCTGACCAGTTATCAGCTATTTTGAATGAGCCACCCAAGTCCCATATGTTTCCCATCATTATTTTTGTGTTATTGGTATTATCATATTTTGTTATATATATATTAGATCCTGCTGCATCACTGTCTCCTAATATATCATGGCAAAGAAGCCATTTTGCGAATGAATTAATATCTATATAGTCTTCATAGTTACCTGATATAAGTGAATATTCTAAGTTGTCTACAGATAATTTTATACAGTTGCTTATGCTATCAGTAACATCATCACTATCGGGATATTTAAAAGTGTATTTTCTGTTTGTGTTTGTTGTAAGATATTTGTCTTCATTCCACCAATAAGCGTCTTTTTCTATAATATAGCCAGTTTCAGTTACATTCAATCTGGCGGATGTATTTCTTTTGACTGATTCAGTAAGCATATATATACCTCTGTAATCATCGTTTATAAACAGATTTATGTAGCAATGTTGAGGTGTCCATAGCATTCCTATTTCTTCGCTTAGTTTAAATGCTGTTTCAGCTATCATACCATCTCCGCCTTCATCTATTAAAACCCATTCTTTATCTGCATAATTTTTGTTATTTCTATTTAATAGGTCGGCCTTTTTTTCTAGTTTTATTTTAAATGATTTTTTTGGATTCCAATAAGCACTAGTATTTCCTCTTATTTTGATTTTCATACCTCCTTTATTGTTTTCATATTCGCCGCTGTCATAGTATGGTATACCGAGTCTAGATAATATTATTCTGCCTGGTATTTTTGTCGTATTAGTTATACTTATTCCATCTTCTCCTTCTGGTGCAAAAATATAATCGCATGACGGCTCTTCTTTATTCTCTGTATATATTTCCATTACTGGAATATCTATTTTTTTTATACTATCTTTATCATACTTGTTAGCAAAGCTATTAAGAAAAGCTAATAAGCATAGTGTAATAATTATTTTTTTTTTCATCTTTTATCTTAGTATTAATTAATTATAGCTATTTTGCAGACGAATCCTTTTTCGCCATTTTCTTTTGCAATTTCTACCATGTAGATGCCACTTGCTACTCTTTTACCATTTAAGTCTTTTCCATCCCATACAAATGAACCTCCTGTGCTTGTTCCTTCTGTAACTAGTGTTCCGTTGGTTGTAACAATTTTAATATTTGAGTTATAACTAAGTCCTGTAATTGTGATAGGGCCTGTATATCCTGGTTTAACGGGATTAGGATAAGCATAAGTTTCATTGTCATTCATATCATCTACAGTTTTAGTTACTCTACTCATGTAAGAGCAGAGTCCTTTATCTGTACTTATAAATACCTCTCCAGTACTAGAATTAATGGCGATACTCTCTATGTTATTAGATAATAGTAAACTATTGTCTGTGGTAAAGTGTTCTTCTTGTGTGTAATTATCTTCGCTGATAAGATATACTCCCTTATTATTTGTTCCAAACCATTTTCTGCCTCCTTCATCTACAGCTATACATGTAATATCTATGCCACTTAATAAATAGTCAGCTAAGTTGGTACCATCATTTCTTGGAACTTTAATCTGATTAAAAATAGGATTGGAAGAAGTGATTTGATTAGGTTTAAGTACTATTGGACCGCTATTTGTTCCTATCCATATATTTTTACTTTTATCTTCTGCTATGCATCTTACTTCTATTATACTAACAGTTGTACCATCTTCGTTAATAAACTCTTTGTATGTATTTAATCCCTGGGTTGAAGGTTGATAGCAGAATAAATAAGGATGATTCCAATGATTGTTACCTATCCATAGTAGCCCTCTACTATCAAACATCATAGATGACATATTTTGTAGAGAATTGTTGCTATTATACATAAACTCAGCATTGTATAGTGATGTCCATTCTTTATTATGGGTTAGTTTGAATAGGTTTGAACTTTTTGCTCTAGAATTAAATCCATATAAATTTCCATTAGTGTCAAATTCTAAACTGCTAACGATAACATAATTTTTATTTGTGGACTCTACACTACTTGCTGGTTGTAGTATATTATTCGTATTGTCATAGGAATAAGCTTGAATATATTTGCCATTGTCAAATTCATATAAACCAGTTCTTCCTCCTGCGAATACATGATTATTATCAAGAGGATCAACCGCTAAGGTTGTTATGTCTACGTATGAGTAACCAGTTTTCTTTTCTAACTGATCTTCATATATAGTCCAATTATTATCATTTAATACCTGAATACATCCGTTTCTATTGAGTTCTGTTGTACCATACCCTCCTCCACAGGTATATAATTTACCATTATAAAACTTCATGAATCCGAAATAGTTATACTTAGGTCCACCTGGGTTAAGTGTTTTAGCAAAGGCTATGAGAGAGTCCTTATCTTCTTCTGTAGGAGCTACATACTCTCCTACTCTTATCCAGTTACTCTTATCCTGAAGATTACTGGTGGTAAGTGCTCTAAATTGTCCCTGTTGACTACTGTAAGCATAGATATAATTACCGCTAACTTGGGTCCAGTTTACATTAAATCCAAGATTGTAGGTTTCTGAAATTTCAGCATTGGCTACATTAATTTTCATAACACCAAATGCAGTGCTTAAGTAAGCATATTTGCCATAATTATCTATATGGTTTACTGTTTTTCCAGTGGTAAGAGTAGCTTTGTGGTAGGCGGCAATATTGGTAATATCACCATTTGTGTCTAACAAATCGATATTATAGTTTGTATACAATATGATGAGTCTTTTAGCTGATTTATTATAGCTTATAGTTTGTATTTCGGTGTCGCTTAGACCATTAGTTTTATCATAGGTCTGTATACTTTGGTCATTCTCGTTATAGACATATAAATCGTTAGAAGCTAATACATAGAGCTGTTTACCTGCTTGCTGTACATCCTGTACATCGTAATAAGCCATATAATTTTTCCAAGTGCCAATGGTAGATGCTTGCAGTGCAATGGTGATGATCAATCCCATGATAGTGAGTATAGTACTTTTCTTGATCATATATCTATTTGTTTAGTTTATAAAAAAAAATCGTTTGAAGAAGGGGAATAATCCCCTATTCTATCAAACGAAATTGTTGGTCGAATATTTTGTTGTTATTCGTCTTTCAGATGTTCTGCAAGTTTTGCTACAGCTCTTGCACGATGGCTAATCTTATTTTTGATTTCTTCACCAAGTTCAGCAAAACTTTTATCGTACCCTTCAGGTACGAAGATTGGATCGTATCCGAAACCTCCTTTCCCACTCTTCTCTGTAGCGATTTCTCCCTTTACTTCGCCTTCAAAGCTATATTCTCTACTACAGATAGTACTGTCACCTTCTTTTTGGATAAGGGCGATGACTGTACGAAAACGAGCTTTACGATTAGTTTTACCCTCTAATTCTTTAAGTAGTTTAGCCATGTTAGCTTCGCTGTCATGGTCTGTACCCTCTGCATAGCGTGCAGAATGTACACCTGGGGCACCATCTAAGGCTTCTACCTCTAGACCGGTATCATCTGCAAAACAGTCTAGACCATAGTTTTCGTATATATAACTGGCTTTCTGGTGGGCATTCGCTTCGAGAGTAGTTCCTGTTTCAGGAATATCTACATCACAGCCAATATCTTTTAAACTTACTACTTCGAAATCAGAGCCTAAAATTTCTCTGATTTCCTGTAGTTTATGCTGATTATTTGTTGCAAATACGATTTTCATATTTCATAGTTTTTATGTGTTGCTAATCACAGATGTATTAGTAAATGCATCTGTTAATTCTTGCAAGTTTATGCCTCTGTATTTTCCTTTTTTCGACATTTAGGTAGCTTTACTTTAATATGGTCGAACCCTTCGCCATAAACACCGATAACGCTACTCTGTGAAACAAAAGCATTTGGATCGATAAGTTTTATAAGTCTGAAGATACTTGTGCTTTCGCGCTTCTTGGCCAAAAGACAGAGTACCTTCATTTCTTTTCCTGTATACCATCCATGTCCGTCGAGTATAGTTAGAGTATGATCTGTTTCCATCATGATAGCATTGGCAATCTCTTGATATTTCTTAGAGAAAATAAGAAATTGTACAGATTCTCTTCGGGCATTCATCACATAGTCGAGCATAAAGTTCTCCACTACCATAGTACAAAGACCAAAAACTACTTTATGAATGCGGTCTAGTGGTCCACCGAAAGAAGGTATGAAAATACAACTTCCTATGATACAGATATCTACAGCAATTAAAACTTGGCCAAGCGACAAATTATAGAATTTGTTTACGCTGGCTGCAATGATATCAGTACCACCAGTACTACCATTGTTCATGAAAACGATAGCTAATGCTGAACCAGTAAGTGTACAGCCGATAAGCAAAGACATAAAATCTTGTCCCTCGCCTAATATCTTAACATAGTGTCCTGCAGCATCTTTCGGCATATAGTCGCCTGTTATCATCAAGAGAAATGACAACATGAAGATGGCATAGATAGTCTTCATCAGAAATTTCCATCCCAATATCTTTAGTGCCACTACCAGCAAGGCTATATTGATGAGAAAATAAGTGTATTGTATTGGTATATTCGACGCATATAGTACAATCGCTGAAATACCAGTCACTCCTCCTGCAACAATCTGGTATGGAAGCAGAAATGCTGTAAATGAAAATGCATAAAGCATGAGGCCAAGGGTTATAAAAATATAATCCTTAACCTCATTGAGTATCATTCTATGATCGATTTGATCTATTGTCATATATTCTTAGCGATAATTTAACCCTCTTATTATTTTTTGAGGACGATATTGACAATCTTCTTAGGTACTACGATAACTTTTACTATCTGCATGCCATCCAAGTACTTTTGGCTGCGCTCATCTTCGAGAGTTGCTTTTTCGATAGCATCTTTCTGTGCATCAGCTGGGAATGTTTTCTGATAACGTGCCTTACCGTTGAAACTGATAGTAAGTTGCATTTCGCTTTCTGCGAGATAGCTTTCGTCATAAGTAGGCCATGCAGCATCGCATACGCTAGTAGTTTCTCCCAAAACGTGCCAGAGTTCTTCTGCAATATGTGGTGCAAATGGTGCAATAAGGATAACCATATCCTTGAGTAATGTCTTGTTGTGACATTTCTGTTGCCCTAATTCATTAACGGCAATCATGAAGGCTGATATTGCTGTGTTATAACTGAATTTCTCGATATCTTCTGATACCTTCTTGATGAGCTTGTGTACAGATTTTAAATTTTCCTTCGTAGGTTCATCATCGTTGATAATGAGTTTATCTGTATTGTGCTCGAAGAAGAGATTCCAGAATTTTTTAAGGAATCGGAAACAACCGTCAATACCATTAGTATCCCATGGCTTGCTGGCTTCTACAGGACCTAGGAACATTTCGTAAAGACGAAGAGTATCTGCACCATATTCCTCAACGATATCGTCAGGGTTAACGACATTAAACATACTTTTACTCATCTTCTCGATAGCCCAACCACAGTTGTATTTACCATCTTCAAGGATAAACTCAGCATTGGCATATTCAGGACGCCATTGTTTAAAGGCTTCTGTATCGAGTATATCGTTTTTAACAAGATTTACCCATACGTGAATAGGTGTTGTCTCATACTGATCTTTCAAACCCTTAGAAACGAATACCGGTGCCTTACTATGGTCATCGCTATTTATGCGATATACGAAGTTAGACCGCCCCTGGATCATACCTTGGTTAACCAATTTCTGGAATGGTTCTTCCTGGCAGCTTACACCATTATCAAAGAGGAACTTATTCCAGAAGCGTGAATAGATAAGATGACCTGTAGCGTGCTCTGTACCACCTACGTAGAGATCTACATTCTGCCAATACTTATCAGCCTTCTCTCCTACTAGTCCTTCGTTGTTATTAGGATCCATATAGCGTAAATAATAGGCAGAGCTACCTGCAAAACCTGGCATGGTTGAGAGTTCCAGTGGGAATACTTTTTCATTATCGATAAGACTTTTATCTACTATCTGCTTGTTAGCTTCAT
>Ga0326512_10000929_pt1 | contig 24121 bp, 10 predicted proteins | sample 1_2617_0518_D_FD_203652 | JGI IMG/M metagenome (GOLD analysis project Ga0326512, IMG submission 203652) | Bovine rumen microbial communities from UC Davis, California, United States - 1_2617_0518 | ecosystem: Host-associated > Mammals > Digestive system > Stomach > Rumen | place: USA...
GTCGTCGTCGGCCACGATCAACGTGCGCTCAAACTGGCCGGTGCCCTTGGCATTGATGCGGAAGTAGGAGCTGAGTTCCATGGGACAGCGCACGCCCTTGGGAATATAGACAAACGAGCCGTCGCTGAACACGGCCGAGTTGAGCGCGGCGAAGAAGTTGTCCTTATAAGGCACCACCGTGCCCAGATACTGCCGCACCAAGTCGCCATGCTCCTTGATGGCCTCGCCAATGGAACAGAAAATAACGCCTTTCTCGCGCAGCACCTCCTTGAAAGTGGTCTTCACCGAGACCGAATCCATGATGGCATCAACGGCGGTGTTGCCACTCAGGGCCAGTCTTTCCTCGAGGGGGATGCCCAGCTTGTCGAAAGTTTTTTCCAGTTCCGGGTCTATCTTTCCGTTGCCCGAGGGCTTCTTCGCCATTGGGTCGGCATAATAGCTGATGGCCTGATAGTCGATGGGCGGCACATGCACGTGACCCCAGCGTGGTTCTTGCTGCTCTTTCCAGTAATGAAAGGCTTTCAGTCGAAACTGCAACATCCAGTCTGGCTCGCCCTTTTTCTGTGAAATGAGGCGCACCACGTCTTCGTTGAGTCCCTTTTCTATAATGTCGGTATGCACATCGGTAGTGAAGCCAAACTCATATTTCTGCTCCGCCACCTGTTTCACAAATTCGTTGCTGTTATTGCTCATTTGTATCTTTTTAGGCCGCAAAGATATAAAAAATCTGGGAGAAGGTCAACCTCCCTCTGTGTGCCGGATTCACTTTTCCGCCTTGCCGCTTTCAGTGCTGTTTTCAAGATACTGGCGGCACACGGCCTTGCCCTGGGCCGTCAGGAAAGGTTCTGCCTGGGCATAAGGCAGCACAAACGACGGCATGCCTGCGGCATAGCTGGCTATTTCGTACTGCTGATAGACGAAGACCAAGCCCTCTTCCGTGGGGTACGGCTGATAGGCAGGAAGCGGTATCTGCCCACCTTCTATGTCGAGCTGTTCCATCAGCTGTTCCTTGGTCAGCTTCACGTCGTCGGTGCTGAAATAGCTCAGCAGGCCCTCCACGAGCAGAGGCTGAATGTCGGCCACGCTGCTGGGCTCAATCATGCGGTCGACAAAACTGCCGTCGGCCTTGCTGAAGGTGAGGCTGCCATCGCCGTTGATGCCACCATGGGCACCGCCCATATAGAAAACATCCTGCGAGAGAAAGACCACATAGTCGGCCGACTCGCCAATCTTGGTCAGCGAGAAGTCGTACTCCCAACTGGGTATTTCGGCCAGACGCTCGGCCTTCTCTTCCTCCGTCATTTCGGTCGACTCAGTGATATACTTTGCACGCTCGTCGGCATCGGCCTGCGACTGGTTGAAGACGATGGCTTTCGACTGGTCGTAGTAGTAGTCAATCATCGCGTCCAGGTCTTCGCTGTTGCCTTGGAAGGGCGGGAAGAACCGTTCTTCTTCAAAAGAAGTGACGTGGCTGAGCCGCTCGTCGATAACCTGCAACAGCTTCTGGCGAATGGCCGTGCTGACAGCATCACTGCCCTGAGGCAGTTCTATCTCAAGGCCGATGTGGGCATACTTGGTTGAATCGGCTCTTTTGTAGGAAGTGACCTGCAGTTGGCCGTCGGCAGCCACTTCCTCATCCGTTTGTGGAGCCTGAGTGCGACCGCCGCACGAAAGCGTGATGACGGCAGCAACCAGGGCCACAAGGATGGCAAGAATAAAGTTTTTCTGTTTCATAAAAAAGTGTCTGCTTACAGCTTCTGCTGCACCTCAACCTCCTGGAAGGTTTCGATGATGTCGCCCACCTGAATGTCGTTGAAGTTGACGAGCGAGATACCACACTCGAAGTTGGTGGCCACCTCCTTCACGTCGTCCTTGTAGCGCTTCAGGGCGTTGATGGCACCGGTGAACACCACGATGCCGTCGCGCACCAGACGTGCCTTGTCCGAACGGTGCACCTTGCCTTCGGTGACCATGGCTCCGGCCACGGTGCCAATCTTGGAAATCTTGAACACCTCGCGCACTTCGACCTGAGCCGTGACCTCTTCCTTGATGATCTTGTCGAGCATGCCTTCCATTGTGGAGCGCACGTCTTCAATGGCATCGTAGATGATGGAATAGGTGTTGATCTCGACGCCTTCGGTATCGGCCAGCTTGCGGGCTGCCGACGAAGGACGCACCTGGAAGCCAATGATGATGGCATCGGAGGCACCGGCCAGGGTGACGTCGTTTTCTGAAATCTGGCCCACGGCCTTGTGAATGACGTTCACCTTGATTTTCTCGGTAGACAGCTTGATGAACGAGTCGCTCAGGGCCTCGATAGAACCGTCGGTGTCGCCCTTGACAATGAGGTTCAGCTCCTTGAACTCGCCCAGGGCAATGCGGTGGCTGATGTCGGAGAGCGTCAGTCGGGTTTGCGTGCGCAGTCCCTGCTCGCGGGCCAGCTGCTCGCGCTTGTTGGCAATTTCGCGGGCTTCCTGCTCGCTGTCCATCACGTGGAAAGCATCGCCGGCGGTGGGGGCTCCGTTCAGTCCCAGGATGATGGCAGGCTGGGCGGGGCTGGCTTCCTGAATGCGCTCGTTGCGCTCGTTGAACATGGCCTTGATCTTGCCATGGCTGGTTCCGGCAATCACCACGTCGCCCACCTTGAGCGTGCCGTTGGAAACAAGCACGGTGGAAACGTAGCCGCGCCCCTTGTCAAGACTCGACTCGATGATGGAACCCGTGGCCTTGCGGTTGGGATTGGCCTTGAGGTCGAGCATTTCGGCCTCGAGCAGCACCTTTTCGAGCAGCTCTTCGACGCCAATGCCCTTCTTGGCCGATATTTCCTGGCACTGGTACTTGCCACCCCACTCTTCCACAAGCAGGTTCATATTGGCCAGGTCTTCGCGAATCTTGTCGGGGTTGGCTCCGGGCTTGTCAATCTTGTTGATGGCAAACACCATGGGCACGTTGGCTGCCTGTGCATGGGCAATGGCCTCCTTGGTGGTGGGCATGACCGAGTCGTCGGCTGCCACGATGATGATGGCAATATCGGTGACCTGTGCACCACGGGCACGCATGGCCGTGAAAGCTTCGTGGCCAGGGGTGTCGAGGAAGGTGATCTGGCGTCCGTCGGGCAGCGTCACGTTGTAGGCACCAATGTGCTGGGTGATGCCGCCGGCCTCGCCTGCAATGACGTTGGTCTTGCGGATGTAGTCGAGCAACGACGTCTTGCCGTGGTCCACATGGCCCATCACGGTCACGATGGGTGCGCGTGGCAGCAGGTCGTTTTCGTCGTCGACCTCTTCCTGAATGGCGTTCTGCACCTCGGCGCTGACATATTCGGTGGTGAAGCCGAACTCTTCGGCCACGATATTGATGGTCTCAGCATCAAGACGCTGATTGATGCTCACCATGATGCCAATGGACATGCAGGTGCCAATGACCTTGACCACGGGCACATTCATCATGGTGGCCAGCTCCGACACGGTCACAAACTCGGTGAGCTTCAGCACCTTGCTCTGTGCTGCCTCGGCTGCCATCTCTTCGCTCATGCGCTCCTGCACGGCATCGCGCTTCTCCTTGCGATACTTGGCACCCTTCTTGTTCTGCGAGGTCTTCGAGGTGAGACGGGCCAGCGTCTCCTTCACCTGGCGTGCCACATCCTCTTCATTGGGCTCGATGGGCTTGGGGGCCTGCTTGTTTTTCTTCTTGTTCTTGCCGCCGCCCTGCTGGTTCTGCTCGCTGAAGTTCTGGTTGCCGCCCTTGTTCTTCTTCTTTCCGCCGCCCTGCGACTGCTGGTTCTGCTGCTTGGCCGCCTCCTCAATGTCCACCTTGCCGGTGCGTATGCGCTCGCGCTTGCGCTTCTCGCCGTTCTGGGCGGCCTTTTCCTCGCGCTGCTTGCGCTTCTCCTCCTTCGACTTCTTCTTGGGACGGGTGCTCTGGTTAATGGTGGAAAGGTCTATCTTGCCCAGCACGTTCACCTTGGGAGCCAGTTTGGCTTCGCTCTTCAGCGTGTAGATCTCGGTGCTGCTGGCCGGCTTGACCTCGGTCTGCTGCTCCGTTGCGGTTGCTGAGGGCTGAGCTGCGGGCTGGGGTTCGGCCTGGGGCTGCGGCTGGGGCTCGGCCACGGGCTGGGGTTCGGGCTGGGGCTGGGGCTTGGGAGCCACAGCCACCTTCTCTTCTTTCTTTTCCTGAGCTGGGCTCACGGCAGCAGCCTTGGGCTCGGGTTTGGGTTCGGCGTTCTGAGGTTTCTCGGCCGGTTTCTCCTGGGCAGGGGCCGCAGGAGCAGCATGGACCGGCTTGCCCACAGCGCTCAGGTCGATCTTGCCTAAGGGCGTGAACTGCTGGCGCTGGGCCATTTTTTCCTCGGTCTGGGTCTTGGCCATGCCCTCAGGCTTCTTCTCCTTTTTCTTGGGGAAGAGGTTGGCAGCCTGCTTCTTCACGGCCTTGTCGCCGCTGAACTCGCTCACCAGTGCGTCGTATTGCTGGTCGCTGATCTTGGTGTTCGAGGTGGCATCGTCGCGAATTTCGCCCAGGTTCTTCTTGTTCTTCAGGAAATCAACTGCCGTCTGAAGTCCTATATTCAGTTCTGTAAGTACTTTATTTAATCTTATTCCCATTTTGTAAAATTTAAAAATTAAAAAGTTTAAAAATTAAAAAAATCAAAATACTTAATCAATCGCAGAACCAGTGCCCCACGACTGATTCTTTAATTTTTTAATTCTTCAATTTTTTAATTTTACTCGAATTCGGCCTTCAGCACTTCAAGCAGATGGTCAACGGTTTCTTCTTCCAGATCGGCCTTCTCGATGAGCATTTCGCGCGGTGCGTTGATCACAGCCTTGGCCGTGTCGAGGCCAATGGCCTTGATGGCATCGATGACCCACTGGTCGATTTCGTCGCTGAACTCGTCCAGGTAGATGTCTTCATCGTCGGCAGCGCCTTCGGGCACCACACGGAACACGTCGATGGTGTATTCGGTGAGCATCGAGGCCAGCTTGATGTTCATGCCCCCCTTGCCAATGGCCAGGCTCACTTCTTCTGGCTGCAGATAGACTTCGGCCTTGCGGTTCTCTTCGTTGAGCGTGATGCTGGTGACCTTGGCAGGCGAGAGGGCACGCTGAATGAAGAGCTGGTTGTTGTTGGAGAAGTTGATCACGTCGATGTTTTCGTTCTGCAACTCGCGCACGATGCCATGCACGCGCGAACCTTTCACACCCACGCATGCGCCCACGGGGTCGATGCGGTCGTCGAAGCTCTCCACAGCCACCTTGGCACGCTCGCCCGGCATGCGGGCCACACGGCGAATGGCAATGAGGCCGTCGTTGATTTCGGGCACCTCGGCCTCGAGCAGCCGCTTCAGGAAGTCGGGACTGGTGCGCGAGAGGATGATGCGCGGGTTGTTGTTCTCGTTCTGCACCTCCTTCACGATGGCCCTGATGGTCTCGCCCTTGCGATAGCTGTCGGCCGGAATCTGCTCCTGCTTGGGCAGGTGCAGCTCGTTGCCCTCGTCGTCCATGAGGAGCACTTCGCGCTTCCACATCTGGTAGACCTCGCCCGAAACGATGGTGCCCACCTTGTCCTTGTACTTCTGATACAGGGCATCGTGGTCCAGCTCCAGAATCTTCGAGGCCAGCGTCTGGCGCAGATTCAGGATGGCACGACGGCCAAACTTGGCAAAGTCTACGGGCTCGCTCACTTCCTCGCCCACCTCATAGTCGGGCTCAATCTTCTGGGCCTCGGTCAGTGCAATCTCCTTGTTCTCGTCCTTCACCTCGCCATCGGCCACCACAATGCGGTTGCGGTGAATCTCGAAGTCGCCCTTGTCGGGATTGACGATCACGTCGAAATTCTCATCGCTGCCAAACATCTTGGCCAGCACGTTGCGGAAGCTCTCTTCGAGCACGCTCACCAATGTGGTGCGATCAATGTTCTTTGTCTCTTTAAAATCCTGAAAGGTCTCAAACATTGAGGGGCCCTTCGCGTCTTTCTTTGTTGCCATTATTCTTAGCCCCCGGAATCAGGGGGTTGGGGTCTGAACAAGCGGGGAACCAAGACCCATTAAAAAATTTTTACTTTTTCAGAGGAGCCTGCGCTTGTTCAGGCCCCCTCACTCCGTTCGTTCCCGCCATGCGCATACCTGCCTTGGCAAGATCTCCGGGGGTGCTTTGTCACTTGAAATTCAGCAGATATTTGGTCGACTTCACCTCGTCCATCGAGAACTCCTTGTCTACGTCGACCAGCACAGGACGCTTCTTTCCCTCGGGAATCTGCTTCTCCTTGACAGTCACCACAAACTGGCGACCCTCAACGCTCTTCAGCGTGCCCGTGAGCTTTTTGCCGTCGGCTAACAGCACTTCTACCTCGTCGCCCACATGGTTCACGTATTGCTGCTCCACCTTGAAGGGCTGGCCAATACCGGCCGAACCCACCTCAAGTTCATAGTCGCCCAGCTCGTCGCCCACGCTCTCTTGCAGGAAGCGGCTCAGTTCGGCACAGTCTTCAATCCACACACCATCGGCGTGGTCTATCTCGATGGCGATGCGGTCGCCATCCATAACAATGTCTACCAGGAAATAGTCGCCCTTCTTGAGCCACTCTTCCACCAATGTTTTGATTGTGTCCTTTGTAATCATCAGATGATTTGGTTTATAACAGAAATGAGGGGCTCTTGTCAAGCCCCTCATTCCACTGAACGGGTGCAAAGATAATACTTTTTATTTGTTCCTGCAAATATATTTCGCAATTTCTGCTGAACGAACCAAAAATTGTGATTTTAAACTGCTTGAACCCATGCGGCTGTGCGGTTGGCTTGCAATGGGGGCCCCGTTATGTTGCAATTAGGCCCCCGTTGTGTTGCAATGGGGGCCCCGTTGTGTCGCAATTAGGCCCCCGTTGTGTGCTAACGGGGGCCCAATTGCAAACGAACCGCACAGCAGTTGTTTTTTGCACAAATATGATATTATCCCAAATCGGTCATTAGACTGTTACGCGCTAACACGCTTTCTTTTTGTCATCTGCCCCGCCGCTTTTCGATTACAATGGAACCCCATTGCGCACTCAAAGCAGCAGGAAATCTGTTCAAAAATAAAGGATGTTATCATCATAACGCTAATGACCGATTTGGGATTATTTATGATTTGACGTCAAATCGTAAATAACAAAAACTCCGCACTCAAGGTATGGACTTTACCTGAGTGCGGAGCCGCTTATGAAAAATGCTTAGTCTTTAAAAGTCGTGTGTGCGGAGCATTACTTGCCCAAGCCCAGTTTGCCTTTCCAGCTGAGATACCAGGAACTGGTGTCGTAGAGATTCTTCTTGATTTCGCTCTTCACCTCGGCTACGTGAGCCTGGCCACGACGGGCATAGATGCGGTCGGCCAGGAAGGCGGGATCGTTGCGACGCAAGGCCACACGCATCAGGTCATAATAGCGCTGACCCTCGAAGGCAAACTCCAGGGCACCCTCGGTCACGATGAGCTTCTCGATGGAGTCGATCTGAAGCTCGAGCGAGTCGGCTGTAGTGAACTCGGGGAACTGATAGTACTGGCTGGCAGCACTGTTGCCCGAACCACGGCTGTGAATGCCCTGAGTGTTCTGCGTGTAGGTGGGGTCCTTGGCCAGCACATAGAGCGTGCTGGGGAAGCTGAAGGTGTTGACAATGCGGGTGGAGTCGCTCTGCGAATAGTAGGGCAACACGTCGCGGGCAATGTTCTTGTCGCTCAAACCTTCTTGCAGAATCTCGAAGGCAAAACGCGGATAGCCGGCACGGTTCAGGGCCTCGGCCATGTGGAGATAGACCATTTGGCGACGCCAGATGTGGACATTGCGAGACCTATACTTCTCAATGCTCTGATAGGTCACGCGCTCGTTCCTGTCTACGTTGAGCACATTTTCCTGAGTGAACCAGGCATCGGCCAGTCGCAGGTCGCCCGTGAGGTTCTTGCTCAGCTCGCGCTGGGCATAGAGGGTGTCTTCATCGTCGGTCACGAAGCAATAGTACTGAGCCTCGGAAATGTCCTGAATGGCCCTGGAGGGCTGCAGGCTGGGCTTGTAGTCATTGTAGGTGGTGCTGTTGAAGATGTTGCGCAGCTCGCTGTAGTTACCGTCGACGCGGGCCGAGTCGCCTGCAATCATGGTGATGAGCTCAGTGTTGGTGCCATAAGACTCGCTGACATAGGCCAGGTAGCCATTGCCAATACCCGTAGCAGGACGGTTCCACGACGTGGGCAGACTGTTGTCGGTCGTCCACAGCAGCTGGTCGTTGCCTGTGGTATAGGCGGTGTTGATGCCGTTGCGGGTGGAAAGGTAGTTGTAGTAGAAGACGGCTGCCTTCCAGTAGTCTTCCTTCGACGAAGCGGCCCACAGCTGCAGCTCGCCCAGCATGACATAGAGCGGGAAGTAGAGCAGACGGGTGTTCACGCCGGCAATGCTTCCATAGCCGGGGAAGTCGTTGGCATAGGTGGGCACAAGGGGCTCCAGATCGGCCACGAGACGCGTGCACAGGTCTTTGATGCCCAGCAGGGGATAGGAGTCTTCGCGATCGGCATCTTGCTTGGTGAGGATGGGGTCGGTCACGTAGCGCACCTGACCATAGGCCAGGGCCAGCTGCAAGTAGGTCCAGGCGCGATAAGCCTTCACGGCGGCATACTCGCGGCGGAAGATGTATTCGTCGCGGTTGTTCTTCAGGGCGGTGTCGGCCTTGGCAATGAAGTAGTTGCAGTTGTTAATCACGGCGTAATAGTCGCGCGGCTGGTTGTAGACGTTGCTGTCGCCCACTTCGAACAGGGCAATCTGGCGCAGGTCGGCCGAGGCTTCGTCGGTCACCTCAACCAAGTCGCCACGCACCTCGCCCAACAAGATGGTGCGGTCGGCCAGGGCCTGCAGCTTGTTCATGATGCCCACCACGGAATACATCGTGTCGACGGCGTTGTTCAGGTGGTCCTTGTCGGCAAAGATCACGTGATCGGAGTCTTGCTCGAAGAAGTCGTCGCAGGAAGAGAACGACACCGTGACCAGGAAAGCGGCAGCAATGCCGCAGCACAACCTACCTGCCTTACTGAAATATATGTTCTTGAAACTAATCATATTTTTTTCAATAATTAATTATTCGTTATTCGTTAGCGAAGCACACATTACAGGTTGATCTTCACACCTGCCACAATCGAACGGCTCTGAGGCAGCTGGCCCAGGTCGATGCCCTGGCCCAGGACCGATCCTGTGGAAGCAAACTCGGGATCGCTGCCCAGATAGCGGGTGAGTGTGAACACATTGTTGGCCTGAATCCAGAACTGCAGACCCTGAATGAACTGCGAGTTCAAGGGCAGGTTGTAGCTCAGCGTCACGGTCTTCAGGCGCAGATAGCTGCCATCCTCAATCCAGCGGTCGCTGAAGCGCGAGTTGCCCATCTCGTCCTGGAAACTGATGCGGGGCACGTCGGTCTGCTGACCCTCGATCTGCCAGCGCTGCAGCAGGTTGGTGGTCTGGTTCATGAAGCGCGAACCGCCTTCGAGCTGTGCACGCATGTAGTTGTAGACGTCGTTGCCCAGCGAGTAGTTGAAGCGCACGTCGAGCTTCAGTCGCTTCCAGGTGAGCGACGTGAAGATGTTGCCGTAGATGTCGGGGTTGGGATCGCCAATCACGGTGCGGTCGTTCTCGTCGATGCGACCGGGATACCTGGCATCGTCATAAAGATCGACGAAGCGCATGTCGCCTGCCTGGAACGGGGTCTGGGTGATGCCGTTGCTGCCCAGAATGTAGAGCCCTTCCCGGGCTGCATCGGCTGCGGTGGCATAGACGCCATTGGTGCGGTAGCCATAGAACAGGTTGGCGGCCTGGCCCACACGCGTCAGGATGGTGGCACCATAGGCGGTGGTCATCAGCTCCTGTGCGCCGTCGGCCAGCTCGGTAATCTTGTTCTTATAGTGGCCCACGCTGGCACCCAGCTGCCACTGCCAGTCCTTCAGGGCCAGCACCTTGGCGGTGAACGAAACGTCGAAGCCTTCGTTCTGCAGCTTGCCGCCGTTGCTCCAGTTCTGCTCCAGACCTGAGAGATAGCCCAGGGCCTGATAGGTGAGCAGGTTGTCGGTGGTGGAACGGAAGTAGTTCAGGTTCAGAGCCAGACGGTTGTCGATGAAGTGGGCCTCCATGCCTACATTGAAGCGACGGGTGGTCTCCCACTGAATTTCGTCGTTGCCAATGCCGTCGAACGACAGACCCGAGGCGCGGTCGCCACCCTGCAGGAACTGACGGGCGCGGAAATAGCTGCGGGCTGCATTGTAGTCGATGTCGTCGTTGCCGCTCACGTCGAAGCCTGCCGTCAGGCGCAGGTAGTTGATGCCCTTGACACCTGCCATCCAAGGCTCGTTGGTGACCACCCACGATGCCTGCACGCCCGGGAAGATGCCCCAGCCTGCCTTCAGCAGCTTCAGTCCGGCGTCCGGACCAAAGCGTGAAGAGCCGTCCATGGTGAGGTTGGCCTGCAAGTAGTAGCGGCCCAGATAGTTATAGTCGGCCTGGGCATACCAGGTGATGCTGTTCCAGTTGTCGGTGTTGCCCACGGTGGAGGCATTCAGCAGCGATGAACTCATGAACGGGGTCTTGTCGGAACCGGTGTTGTAGCCCATCTGGTTGTTCAGCTTGAAGCTCTCCCACATGATGCGCACACCGCCAAACACGCCAATGCTGTGGGCATTGTAGCGGTTGTTCCACATCAGTCGGGTGTCGCTCATGATGGAACTCTGGCGCGAGAACAGCGAGCGCACCTCGTTTTCACGCTTGGCGCCCACGGATGCCACATAGTAGGCTGGCATGCCATTGACGGGAAGATAGTACTTCTCGTTGGTGTTCACCAGGTTGTAGCTGAAGTGCTCCTGCAATGCCAGGTGGGGATTGAACGTGAACTTAGGCGTCACGGCAATGTTGAGCATCGAGTTTTCGAAGCGGTTCTTGTTTTCGCCCTCGGCATACTCGTTCAGGGCTGCGGGGTTGCCCAGTCGCCAGTTGTACTGGGGGTAGTTGCTCAGGGCCTGGTCCAGATAGGCTTCGTCGGCAATTTCCCATTTGCTGTCGGAGAAGAGTCCACGACCAAAGCTATAGGCATTGAGGAAAGGACTCTTGGCGTAGGCCAGGAACGAGGGCGACGTGGGGGTGCGCTCGTCGTAGCCCGAAGGAGCACCATCGTCGCGCAGGCTGCGCGTCTGGTTGCTGAACGATGCGTCGAACTTCAGATCGAGACGGCTGGTGACCGAAATATCGGTATTGAAGCGAATGTTCAGGCGAGACAGGTCGTTCTCCTTCAGCGAACTCTGCGCCATGGTGTAGCCCACCGACAGGTTGTAGTTGGCCACGGCATCGCCGCCTTCCACGTTGATACCGTAGTTCTGGGTCACTGCCGTGCGATACACAAGGTCTTTCCAGTCGGTGTCGTTGTGATACAGGTTGTAATAATAGTAGCTGGGATTCTCGTTCAGGAACTGGAAATCGCTCAGGCGAGTGCCAGTGGTCTTGAGCAGGTCGGAAGCGTAGGTGCGATACTGGCTGGCATTCATCATCGACAGATACTTGGGCTCCAGCGTGATGCCGGCCGAAGCCGAAGCGGTGATGCGGGTGGCCATGGAGTGACTGCGCTTGGTCTTGATGAGAATAACGCCGTTGCCGCCCTTGGCACCGTAGAGGGCCGTGCCGTTGCGCAGCACGGTGACGCTCTCAATGTCGGCGGGGTTCACGTTGGAGAGAATGTCGTTGTAAAGACCTTCGTGAACCACAGGACGGCCATACTGCTGGTCTATAATCACATCGTCGATGACCACCAGGGGCTGGGCATTGACGTTGAGCGAGTTCAGACCACGCAGGAAAATGACACCGCCCACGCCGGGGGTGGCATTGTGATTCTGCGTATAGGCAAAAGCACCCAACTGCTTCTGAATCTCGTCCTTGATGTTCAAGGCATTGGTGTACTTGAAATCGCTGGCCGTATAGTCGCTGCGCACATTCATATCCTTGGAATAGTCGGCATCGAAAGTGGCCGTGTGCAAACGGGCATCGACCTGCTGCTCGTCACGGCTCAGACCAATGCGCACTGCATTATAGTCGGGCGACGACACATAGACCGACGTGGCAAAGATGGGCAACTTCAGCTCGTAGGTGCCATCGTCTTCGGTCAGCACACTGTAGCCTTCAAATTCCACAGCCTGCACAATGGCACCCGAAAGGGGCTGATTGGTGCTGGCATCGACCACACGCCCTTTCACGGTGCGGGTCTCATACTGCTTTTTCTTGGGGACGGCCTTGCGCACGGGGGCTTCAACCTCTTCGTCCACATCCTCGTCCTGGGCGGCAACGCTCAGGGGGAACGCCATCAGCAGTGATAGTCCAAATAAGATATATCGTTTCATATCGTTCGTATCTTGTTTCTTAGGTTCGTTACTTCTGTCTTACTCCTTGGTGGCCTCGTGAGGACGAAGCACAATGCAGTCGATGCGGAGTGTGTTGGTGTAGTTGTCGAAGTTGTACTCGTCATCGATCGTGGCATCGCTCAATGCACTGTTCAAGCGCAGATAGACCTGACCTTCTGACAGACCATAGGCGCAGGTGGGGAACTTGAAGTCTTCGGCCAACAGCAACGTGTCGAGCACATGAGCACGGGTATCAAAGAACTCCAGGTCTTTCACACCCTTCACGTTGCGCTGCGTCAGATCTTCCTCAGTGGCCTGGCGAAGGTCGGGACTCTGTCCGTTCTGCTCCTTATAGACCATGAAGGCATGGAACGAAGAGGGACGCTGGGTCGTGGCATTGAACGTGGTGTCGAGTGCTTCGGCAGGAACTGTGACCAGATAGATGTCGTAGCCCACATTCGACAACACGTCGGGAATGTCGAATGCTATGACAGGATTGCTGTTGGCATTGCGACCGTTCACCTCCAGATAGCGGTTGTCGGACACCTTGCCATAGAAAGGATTGCCCTTGGTCACCGTTCTCACGCCTAAGTTCCTGTTGGTGGCCTTCTCGTCGATGAGCGAGGTGGCTGTCTCAGCCTCTACACGAATTTCGCGCATGAAGGTCTGCTGCTTGTCAATGTTCCACTTTGAGGTCTTGAACACCAAACCATTGCTGCACACCACGTTCTCGGTCTGCATGGTGTCGAGCACGTGGCCGGGCTCCATGGGCTTCTCATACTGGTAGTAGGCCAGGTCTTCACGGCCCCAGACGCGCTTGCGGCGATCCCTTTCAACGGCATTGGTCGACATGGCGGAGTCTTTCAGCATTGCGTCGGTGTTGCGCGTGCGGCTGAAGAGGGTTCCTTCGACAATGGCAAAACGGGGCATGGCCCAAAGCAGCGAGTCGCGCTTGTCGACAACGTCGTTGTAGTTGTAATACTGGGAATACTCGGTTACCAGACTGTCCCACACCGCATTGGTGGGAGCCACCATCCAGTAGGTGCTGTCTTCGTCGTTGATCGGACCGATAAACTGGAACAACTCGTTCTCCATGTTCATCACTTCGTCCAGATAGAAGGTCTTTCCGTCTATCACACCACCGGCCACGCTCAGTCGCTCGTTCAGGTAGTAGCGATAGAAGTGGGGACTGTAGAAGAACGCCGTCAGACTGTCGAGACTGTTGTCGGTACGCATATACTCAAAGATGTTGTGCGTATAGGCCACAGGACGGTCGAGCGTGAAGAGCACGCCGTTTTCATAGAGCTTGTTGCTGCTGAGCACCTGCTCGCCACCAAAGGTCTGAGGCGTCAGCACCACATATTTGCCGTTCATCATGACCACCGAGTCTGACGTGGTGGGAGCCACGGAGTGGGTGTAACGGGCCACATGGTTCTGCATGAACTGCACAATGGCTTCGTTGATGGCATCGCGCAGCGTGTCTTTTGTGCCCGTATAGCCGGGGTCGTTATAAAGTGCCTCCTTGGCTTCGGCATCGGCCAGTGTCTCTGCCTTGTACTTCTGCATCTTGTACAGGGCAATCACATTGTCGGCCTGCTGCTGGCTGAAGTTGGCATTGGTTGGCGCAAACACCGTGAACACCTGGCTTCCTTTGAGCGAACGGTCGAATCCGGTAGCCTCGGCCACACGGCAGAAGTTGCTCAGTTCGGGATTCTGCTCCAGGGCCTGCCACAGCGTGCCTGCATTCACCTCGGCGGGCAAGCCGGCCTCGTAGTGGTCGTCCCACTTGTCGGTGCAGGCCGTGATGGTGAGGGCGGCCAGTGCCAGCCCCATCACCTTTTTATATTGAATGAATCTATTCATAATTCTAAAAACGCTAAATAATTCTCAATTCTTAGAGGTCGTCCTCCTTCTGCTCGCCGTCGCTCACGCCATAGACGCTCTTGGGCACCACCTCAATGTAGTCGAGCATGCACTCGTCGCGGCCCTTCTTCACCTTCGTGGCTTTGCGAATGCGAATGTAGTAGTCCTTGCCGGGCACCATGTGCTCCTCGCAAATGACCTTGCGGAAGGTCTGGGGAATGTCGCAGAAGTGGGTCTTGTTGTTCTGCGGATGCTTCACACCTTCCGTGTGACCACAGCCACAGCCAAAGGCTCCGCGATAGTAGCCCTTGTTCTTGAGCACCTTCTGGTCGTTCGAAATGAGTTCGATTGCCTCCTCGTCGCCGTTGTTGGCCAGCTCGCGCACCTCAGAGTAGCGCTTCTCAGTGGTCTTGCCGTCGCTGCCTTCAATCTGGAAGGTGAACGATGTGCCCAGCAGGGCGGCGTTGTCCATCTGAACGTCCATGTCGACAGGAATGTCCTCTGGCTTTGTGGGCACAGGATTCTCACCCCAATAGAACTGGGCAATGGTGCGCACGCCCTGCATGGCGGCATAGCCCAGGCGCACCTGATAGTCGCCCTCGACAGGCACTGGCGGCAAGCGCAGACTCACGTCGAAGTTGCCCTGGGTGATCATCTCGTCGCCGCTGTACGACCAGTAGCCCTGGCGGGGGTGACGGTACACGAAATAGCCCGTACCGCGCATGCTCACGCCATCGAGATAGCCATCAGGATAATAATAGTTGTAGCCAATGTCGGGGTCGTTGTCGATGATGGCATCCACATGGCTGCGCGTGTAGTCGCCCTGCATGCGGTGGCCATTGGAAGTCATTTCGGGGAAGAGCGACGACATGTCGAAACGCATGCGGCAGTTGTCAACCACGTCGCGTGTCTGCTGGTCGAAAGCCACAATGTCGTCGATGTAGAAATACTGACCGTTCACGCCGTTATTGTCGTACTGGGCTTCCACCGAGCGACGCACATGGCTGCCCTCAATCTGGAAGAACTTGTCGTAGCGGCGGTTCAGATAGATGTCTTTCTCCGTGGCATGACTGCCCTGGGCATACTTGGTGGCGGTGTACTTCTCAACCTTCAACAGGGTGTAGGGCAGCATGGTGCCATACCACTCCGTGGGGTTCATCTCGTTGGTGAAAATGCCCAGGTCGTCGCGCACCGTCATCTCATCGTAGCCATACTGGGCAAACTTGCGGGTGACAATGTGGTAGGCCATGAAGCGATAGAGCGGGTTGCGCTCGTCGTCCAAATGATTAAAGTCGGTATATTCCTTGTCCTTGTCGGCCGGGAAGGTCACATCGTAGATGCTCTTGGCCAACTGCCAAAGGGCGCGGATGCTGGCATCCATGTCTACGGCAGGATCGGGAATGTTATACATGTTCATCAGCACATCGTCGGGCACCATGAAGAGCGTGAATCCGTAGAGCTTTTCTTCGGGAGCAATGGCTACCTCTTCGGGCTCAGCACCCGACCAGTAATGGTACTGGTACTTGGGCTGCTCATAGCTGTTGTCCTTGTATGCCTGTATCTTCTCGTCAAGACCTGTCAGCTGCAATGCCTTGGCATAGATGCTGAGACGGGGGTTCGACTGCACCAGATTGGCTGAGGTGCTGCTTGAACTTTCGAGCACCATGTCGATGGGATGCACCACGCCATTCTCCACGGAGTCGTCTTGCAACTCACGGTATATCCTGGCTTTCTTGTTCAGGAAGATCACGGTCTCGCCGTCCATCAGGCTGTCCTTCACCTCAATGATGCGACGGTTCATGTTCTGCACATTTCCCTTCAGATTGAAGGTGGTGTAGATGCTGCGCGTCAGATGGGTGCGGGCAATGGTGTCGCACTGGCCATCTGACAATTCGTCAAGCGAACTGTAGCCATGGCTGTCCAGGTAAACGGCCACTGCAGAGTCGGTTGGCAGGAAGCAGGTGTAGGCTCCATAGGAGGAAAGCAGCTCCATCATACCTGCACGACGCACAATGGTGGTGAACTGGCTGAATTGCGGGCGACTCGTCAGGTAGTCGCTCATCATTTCGCCCGTGAAGGTGGCATAATGCTCGCTGTCGGGCTCATCGGAACACGACATCAGCACAGGCGAAGCCATGAACCCCATGGCAAGCAAAGCGAATATCTTGGTTTTCAGTTTCATAGTTCTATTTCTTTTCGTCATTACAATTTCTACTTTACCTAAGAATTAGTTGGCCGACGTCTTGATACTGCTGTCTTCGCCACTGGGATAAGCAGGATTCTGACTCTTGGCCAGATTCTCGCTCACCTTGGTCTCATCAAGATTATAGGGAAGGAAAAGCTGTCCGGGCCAGGTCTTCATGGACTTCATGCGGTTGCTCACCAACGACACATTCTCCAAGCCTTTCTGCGAAATGCAGCTCACGAGATAATCGGCATTGCCGTCGCGCAGCGAGCGGCGCACCAAGTCGTACCAACGCTTGCCTTCGAACATCAGCTCGCGCTGACGTTCCTGCATGACAAGTGTCTGCAGCTTGGCCTTGGTGTTGTAGTCGCGATACACCAAAGTGTCGGTCAGCGTGGTCTGGCACACCGAACGCTTGTTCACGGCGTTGACCAGCGCAAAAGCCTGCTGGCGCAGACGGGTGTTCACTTCGGCCTCATTGGCATTATCCATCTTCTCCACCAGGGCCTCAGCCTTCAGGAGCATGATGTCTGACAGGCGATAGATAATCCAGTTGGACTGGTTGTTGTCCTTGCTGTAAGTGCTACCTACTGATGCCACCTGTGGCTTTGTGGGTGTCGACACGCTGACCAGTCGAGACGTGAACACATACTTGGCAATGCTGTAGACGCTGTTGCCCACGGATCTGATGTTCTCGTAATAACGGCTGTCATATTCGTTGTTGAAGACAGCATACGTCTTGTCTTCCACATCGGTGCCCAGGAAACTGGAAGGAGCCACAAAGCCTTGCAGATCGTTGCCTGCACCAAATCCATAGAAGGTGTTCACCGGACCATTGCGCAGCATACCAGAGTTGCTCGAGAAAGTCAGTTCGAAGATGCTCTCCTCGGCATTGCCACTGCCGAAAATGTTGCTATAGGCGCTGCCGAAAAAGTAGGAGCTGCGGCCAGCCCAGTCGAGTGCAAGCGGATAACCGTTCAGGCGGTTGTCAGTATCCATGTTGTAGCCGGCATGCTCTTCCTTGTAGCGTTCCTTCTTGGCGTCGATGACCAGGTCGGCATACTTCACGCAGTTGTCATAGTCTTTCTTCCACAAATACATTTCGCACAGCATGGCATGAATGGCATCGCGAGTGATGCGGGCCGTGTTGTAAATGGCCTTCTCAGACGTGCCCGAAGGATAGCGGGTCAGGGCATCGCCCTTCACACGCTCCAGACTGACAATCAGGCTGTCGAGCACATCATCGAAACTCGACACAGGCAAATCGCGCTCCTGCGTGTCGTCGATGTAGGCTGTGGTGATGTAAGGCACATTACAGAATGTACGAATCAGATAGAAATAGCACAACGAGCGGATGGCCGTGGCCTCAGCAATCGTGGCAGACAATTCGCTTGGCGAGTAGGCAGGATCCTTGGCAGCCACCTGCGGAGCATAGAGCATCACGGTGTTGCAACGGTTGATGACCCCATAGAACTCATTCCACGCTGTATAGGCATTGGAGGGGTCGATGTTCTCTTCGAGCACACGCTCCAGGCTGACGTCGTTGTGCGTACCCACGCCCTTGTTCACATTGTCTGAGCGAAACTCGCCCCAAATCATCATGCGGCTGATCATGCCATAGCTTTGCATGGCCGAATAGCAGCCCATGAGCACATTGTCAACGTCGGACTTTTCGTTCCAGAACTTCTCCAGCGTAATCTTGTCCTGTGGTTCCACGTCGAAGAAGTCGTCGCAGCCAGAGAAGAGAAGAGCCGAGAGAGGAGCGAGCAACATCAGGCCCACCAGTCCTTTCACCTTATTATATATATGATTCTGTTTCATAATCTTCTTTCTTCAATTTTCAATCTTCATTCTACTTAGAACTCCACCGTCATGCCCAGCGTGTAGGAACGTGAAGGAGGCGTCTGGCCACTGTCAGTGGCAGGACCATAGCCGCCATAGTTCACCTCGGGGTCAACACCGGAGTACTTGGTGAGCACGAAAGGCTTGTTGGCACTCACGTAGAAGCTCAGTCTGTTCAGACCAATCCATGTGAGCTGCTTCTTCTTCAGTGCATACGACAGCTGAATGTAGCTCATGCGCAGGAAGTCGCCTTTCTCCACAAAACGGTCGCTGATAAGCGTGTTGTACTGGCCGTTGCCATAGAGCGCACGCGGAATTGACGTTTCGTCGCCTTCCTTGCGCCAGCGATAGTTCACAGCCTGTGCCTGGTTGTTGTTGGTCGACATGGCCTCTGTGTCAAGTCGGGCCAGGTTCACAATCTTGTTGCCAAGGCGATAGGTGAACTGTGTGGAAAGACGCCAGTCTCCATAAGTGAAGCTGAAGCCGAAACCACCGGTGAGTTTAGGCAGCGAAGAACCCAGGTAGACAATATCAAGCGCATTGATATTGCCATCGTGGTTCACGTCTTCATAAATGGCATCACCACCCTTGAACTCATAGTTGCGGCCAGTCTGGCCAGAGCCAGCATTCACATAGGCAAACATCATCTTCTTGGGCTTGCCTTCGTCGTCGACAATCACGCCGCCATCGGCATTGCGGGCCACAGGAGCCGTCATGGGGCGCTTGGTCCAGCCGCGCACGTCGTAGAACTCCTGGGGCAGATTACCCGTCAGGAAGGCATCGACAAACTGCTTGTAGGTGGTGTAGTTGTTCTTGACGAGCTGGTTCGACTCCCACTGAGTCTCCAGGAAGTCATACGAACAGTTGTAGACGCCCTGCGAGCGATAGCCGTAGATGGCACCGAACGGGTTGTTCAGCTGAATGCGGGTGAGCACCTGGCGGTTCTCATAGTTCACCGTGGTGTTATACGACTTCAGCTGGTTCTCGTCGAGCTCCAGAATCTCGTTGCGGTTGTTACCGAAGTTCACGTTCATGTCCATCGAGAACTTGCCAGCCTTGATCATGCGGTTGGTTTCGATATGGAACTCCCAACCCACATTGCGCATCTTACCATTGTTCATCACACCCAGCGTGGTGAAGCCAGAGCTTGAAGGAACGCGGAAGTTCTGCAGCAGCAGGTCAGTCACCGTAGAGTGATAGCCTTCGAGCGTCAGGCGCAAGCGGTCGTCGAAGAAGCCCAGGTCGATACCCAGGTTATAACCCGTGGTGGTTTGCCACTTCATGTTCGAGAGGCGCAGGCCGTCGGGCTTCATCAAGCCACTCATGTCCAGATAGGAACTGGTGGGCGAATAGGTCACGGTGTACAGGAAGTCTCTTGAAGGATCCTTACCCACACGTGCCCAGCTGGGACGGATGGAGAACATGGACAGCCACTTGTGGCTCCACTTCATCCAAGGCTCGTCGATGATGTTCCAGCGCAACGACACCGAGGGGAAGTAGCCCCAGCGGTTGCCGGGACCGAACTTGGTCGTACCGTCGGCACGCAGCGTGAAGTCGAGCACGTAACGGCTCTTGTAAGCATAGTGGGCCGAGAACGTCATGTAGAGCGAACGCCACTGGTTGTAGCTGCTGCCCAAGCCCGTGATGATGCCACCGGCATCGGGGCTGACAATGCCACCCGAAGGCAGGCCCTTGCCATCAGCCGACTGTCCGGTCGACGAACCCGTGTTCAGCTCCAGTCGTCCCATGGCCATGGCCGAATGGTCTTTGTTCACGAAGTGAGGAATCAGCGTCAGCGTGTGCTTGGTGGTAAACGACACGCTCTTCGATGAACCCGAATAAGACGTATTGATGCCTTCGTTCCAGTTCACCGTCTTCAGTGCGGCGGGGTAGAAGCGATCCACATATTCATTGAAGATGTTCATATAGACGGCACCGCGCCAATTCAGCTGCCAGTGGTCTTCGTCCATGCCCAGCAGGTGGTAGTTAATCACCAGCTCGGGCGACATGTTGTAGGCATCGCTCTTGTTCTGAGCCAGGTTTGCACTGGCCACAGGATTGATGTAGACGCGCTGGTCGTCCTTGAACACCTCAGAACCCGACTGCAGCATGGTGTAATAAGCATCGGTGTCCTCACCTTGCAGGGCACTGCCCACAGGATACTGTTCGTAGATGCTCATGTTGGGCATCTTCTTCAGTGCCAGTGCCAGAAGGTTGTCGCTGTTCATCTTCTTCTTGGTGTAGGTCATGTTGAAGTTGGTCGACACGCGAATGCGCTGGCTCACATTGTAGTCCAGGTTCACACGGGTCGAGAATCGCTGCAGCTTCTGTCCAATCACCGAGTTGGTCTCATGGTCGTAGCCACCCGAAATGCGGAAAGTGGCTTTCTCGCCACCACCCGAAACGGTGATGTAGTGGTTCTGCATCAGACCCCACTGGGTCACGGCATCATACCAGTCGGTGTTGTTGTTGTACTGCTCATACTCCGAGAAGGTGGGATCATAGTTCAGCTCCTTGATGTTCGAGGCAGCATCGCTCTGCTCAGGGTTGAAGTAGCTCTCCTTCAGCAGCATGGTGTAGTCGTCACCGTTCAGCAGGTCATAGCCCTTGGGCTGGTAGCGTCCGGTGAGCTTCAGCGTGTAAGTGAGACGTGGTTTGCCACGAGCACCGCGCTTGGTGGTAATCTCGATAACACCCGAACCGCCTTGCGAACCGTAGATGGCCGTGGCAGCAGCGTCCTTCAGCACGGTGATGCTGGCAATGTCCTCAGGGTTCACGTTGAGCAACTCGGCAAACTTCTCGTTGTTGGCAGCATTGAAGTCGAAGTTCTCCGTGTCAACATTCCACGTGTTGCCGTCGACCACAATCAGGGGGTTACCATCGGTCAGGCCCGAGATACTCGACGTACCACGCAGACGCATGGTTGAGCCAGCACCCAGGTCGCCGCCCGTCACAATGTCAAGACCGGCGATGCGTCCCTGCAGGGCTTCATCCACGGTGGTCATGCCCAGACCCTCGAACTCTTTCATCGAAATGGTCTGTGTGGCAAACGAAATCTCTCGTTCGGGAATGGGGAGCGCATTGCCTTGCATGCGCTTCTTCGATTTCACGGTCACTTCCTTCAGCATGGTGGCCGAGGCCATCATGATGTTGAAGCTGGTCTTGTTGATGGCCAGCGTCTGGGTCTTCAGACCCACATAGCTGAATCGAATTTTGTCCTTCGGGTTCTTCACCTTCATCGTGAAGTTACCGTTCAGGTCGGTCACAGCACTCTCGATGATACGCCCCGTGGCATCAATCTCGCACACGGTGGCACCCATGAGCGGGCCCATGTCGTCGCTCACCGTACCGTGAACCGACGTTATCTGTTGTGCCTGGGCACCAAGGCTCAGCAGGCACAGCATGGTTATGATGATGAATCTCAGTTGTTTCATAGCACTTAATTGGTTGCAATTCCGTTAGCTTCCTTTAACTTTTTGATCTCTTTCTTCCAAGAGGTCATTTGGTCCTTCGAGAAGAACAGGGCACCGCCCTTGAGCTGATGCACCACACCGTCGGAGGCGGTGAAGATTCTCTTGTTGGGGTCGGTGTCACTGCCCCTGGTAATGCCGGCGAGCCCCTTGGTTCCTTCGTTCCAGTACTCACGGAACATCAGGTTGTAGAGGCCGTTGCTCTGGTCAACATCCACCGAGCGCACCACATTGTCGTTGGCATCGATGCAGGGCTGCGGGTTGCCGTTGGCATCCATGACATACTGCGGAGCGACGCTCATGCCCGAATTGTTGGCCGTGACGGTCAGCGTGAAGAAGCGGCTGTTCTCAGGATTCAGCTTCGACGTCTCAAAGCGTGCGTTGGTGTGTCGCTCACCCTTGATAAACACCGAGTTGTCCTGGATGTGATAGCGCACGAAGTCGTTGATGCGATTGCGCAGGATGACGCGAGCCCTGTAGGCCAGCCCCTTCTGCTTTGCCTTCAATGCCTTGTCCACAGAGTCCTTCTTTGTCTTGTCCAGATCTTTATATCCCTCAGGATAGGGCAGTGCAAAGTCGGCATCCTTGATGGCAGCCACATCGCTCCATGTGGGCAGATACTCACGGGCAATCAGGTCCTTGATCACCTCGTTCGACGGCACGTAGAGCGTGTAGTTATAGCCTTCGAACAGCGTAATATTCTTGTTGCCACCCTTGTCATTGTTGCAATACTTCAGGTTGTTGCTGGCACCCATGGTGGTGTTCAGCAGCGTGGCCGAGTCGTTCGTATTGAGCAGTTTGAAGAACTCTTCGAACTGTGCGTTCTCGCTCAGCACGTTGTAGGCCGACTTGGTTGTAGCCATGGGGATGCCGGCATTCAGCCGGTAGGTGTTACCGTTGCCCGTGCCGTTGGTTTCCTTGGTCTGGTCGTAGATGTAGTCAACGGGAATGGCCAGGTTGTTCTGAATCACGATGTCGGTGTCCTTCACCAGTATGGGCTGGTTGTTCTCAATCTGGTAGCCACCCTCCACGGTCATGGCAGCAGTGCCAGCATTCTTGATGCGCACCACGCTGCCTCCGCGCGTCTTGTAGTATTCCTGTTCAGGCGACAGCTTGCCCACGATGATGAGCGAGTTGATCAGGTCTTTCAGTCGGTTGTTGATCACGTCCTGCTCCGGGTCGGCCATCGGCGACTTCTTGCGTGTGAGCTGTCCGGTAGCGCGGTCGCGTTCCAGCTGGAAGCGTTCGGCCTTCACGCGGTAGGCTTTCTGTGCCTTTTCGTCGAAGAAGAAACGATAGAAAATCTCGTTGTTGGTTCCATAGTTGGTGGGGTCGCGATAAGCCTCCATGGCCTTGTTGGTGGGCATGAGCAGACTGTAGGTGGCCTCCATGGAGTTCAGCAGCGGCTTGAAGTTCAGCACATCAGACGGCGAGGTTTCAAAGCTTCGGTTACCAATGGCGTTGGCCGAGTTGCCCGAATCGTCGAGAGCCCAGTTCATGATGCTCAGGTTCTCGTTCACCATGGCAGGGAATATGACCGATGCAAAGCTGCTGGGAGCAAACATCTTGTTGAGCATATAGACCACGCCGTTGCAGCCAATGAAGCAGGAGTCGACGTCGGCCGGAGTGATGCCCATGCGCACCTGTGCATCGTCAACAATCATGTCGAACTTCGACGGAATGGTGCTCACGAAGGCTTCGATCATGTTGTTGTTCAGCAGTTCGGCCAGCACGCTCTGTGGCACGCTGTCCCACACCTCATATCGGGTTTTCAGCGGACTGTTGTTCCACCAGGCATCGAGCACGTCGTTGGTGGGAGCCAGCATGGCGGCAGCATCATAGTGCATGTCGCGGTCGTTGTCCACATACATGTACTGGTTCCATCCCGGGTCGTAGATCAGAGTTCCCTCGGCCTGCGTAATGCCGTTGGGATGATAGGAGTTGGGCACACGACCCTGCGACAGGTTGCTGAAGTAGCGCATGTTGAAGACCATCGAGTCTTCGCGCAGATAGCTGGTCTGATACAGGCGGTTGTATTCCGACAGCAACGTATTATTATAATAAGGTGCCGAGAAGCGGTCGATGAGTTGTGCCCAGTGCGATGTGCTGGGATGCGAGCGCAGAATCTCGGCAATGTTCTGTGCGGGCTCCACCACATCTTGCACCTTGTGAATGTAGCCGTTCTTGCAGGTGATGTTCTCGTCGATCACGCGCACCCCGTTGATCCACGACGAGTCTACCGAATGAGCCCGGTGGTTGGTCAGGATGTCGATGTCTTCCTCGGTAAATCCGTTGCTGCGCATGAACTCCGGCAGGAAGTGGATGATGGGAGCAGCGGTGGCGTCCTTGAACACATAGATGCTCTTGCCAGCCTTGCGGAAGGG